>SL_4KL_010_BRINEDRAFT_10001482_pt1 | contig 12963 bp, 13 predicted proteins | sample SodLak_010_BRINE_2_FD_10664 | JGI IMG/M metagenome (IMG submission 10664)
TGTGGTGAGCAGCCGTTGGAGAATTACGAGGCTTGTAATCTTGGACACATCAATCTAAGTCTTATGGTTGATGATAAAGGAGATAAAGAAGCTTTAAGCTTCCCAGAATGGAAACAAGTCAACATAAACAACTATGAATTTGACACGAAAGCTGGTCTGCAAGAAGCAATGCAAGACTACATGCAAGAAGCAATCGATACCGACGAACTTGAAAGAGTAGCAAAAATCGGTACAAGATTCCTAGACAACGTAGTAACACAATCCGACTTCCCATTAGAAGAAATCGATGAAACAGTAGAATCACTCAGAAAAATCGGTTTAGGACTTATGGGATTCGCACAGATGGTAATACAACTAGGAATCAGATATGGTTCAGACGAATCAACAGCAGCTGCAGAAGAAATCCAAAGATTGATCACACTATACTCTATCGAAGAATCTAACCGGCTGTCACAAGTACGTGGAGAATTCTCAGAATGGGAAGACTCCAAGTGGGCTAATCCAACAGACTATCCAGAATGGTTCCGAGCATATACTGGAGGACTAAATCCAGAAAACTTTGAAGAAGGGCTCAAACTAAGAAACCACAACACAGTAACCATTGCACCAACAGGAACTACTTCAATGATAGGAAACACTTCAGGAGGTTGCGAACCAATCTTCAGCCTTGCATACTTCAAGAACGTTGCAAAAGACATTCAAGGAGAAGACATGCTTGTAGAATTCGACGACTACTTCATCAGAGCATTAGAAGCAAACAACGTTGATGTAGAAGAAGTCAAAGAAGCTGCAGAAGAAAAAATGCGGAACAACGAATGGGAAGGAGTAGAAAGCATACCTGACGACATACTTCCTAAACACGTTAAAGAAATCTTTGTTACCGCAAACAGAGTAACAGCAAAAGAACACGTAGACATTCAAGCAGCATTCCAAAAACACAACCACTCAGGAATCAGCAAGACATGCAACTTCCCTAACGAAGCAACAAAAGAAGATGTGGCACAAGCATACATGCGAGCATACGAAAAAGGAATCAAAGGTATGACAGTGTACCGTGACGGAACTAGAGATGTACAAGTAATGCAAACCAACCAAGAAAATACTCTAACCGACATGGATAAAGTAGACATGATCAGTCAAGTTGTCGAAGAATTCGGCGGACTACAAAGCATGGTAGAAAGCGAAGAATTCAAGGAAGTAGCAGACCAAAAAGACTTCAACCTAACAGCAAACACAGAAGAGGAAGAACTAGACCAAGAAGTCACTCAAGAAGGAATAGAAGCAGACACCGCAGCAAACGGACAACACACAAACATGAGTCAAAACGGGGCAAGAAAACGGCCAAAAGTAGTTCAAGGAACAACACAAGAAATAGAAACACCTTACGGAGACTTATTCGTTACAATCAACGAAGATGCTCAAGGACCATTCGAAGTCTTCGCAAGAATAGGTAAAGCCGGAGGCTACACACAATCATTCACAGAAGGACTAGGAAGAACAATCAGCCTAGCCCTAAGAAGCGGTGCATCAGGAGAAGAAGTAGTCAAACAACTAGACGATATCCGAAGCCCACAAATCAGCTGGGACCAAGGAACACAAATCCACTCTGTACCAGACGCAATTGCAGAAGCAATGAAAAGACACCTAGATCAAAACACAGGAGTACAGCAAACAGTCGACACCTTCGAAAAACCTGAAAAGAAAACACAAAACGTAGGTAAAACAGAAACAGAACAGCAAGCAGACGCAGCAGCAATAGTAAAAGACGGCGACAATCCAGAATGTCAAGAATGCGGGGGAATGCTTGTCCTACAAGAAGGATGCAAAGCTTGCCCATCATGCGGCTGGTCAAAATGCTGATTTAGAGCATTAAAAACTTTCAACACTTCTCAACCTTCTTTTTCTTTATTTAAAATCCATTAGAAGATACTTCCTCTAATTCTAGAAAGCTTGTAACTCAATAACATCTATTAAAACTTTACAGAGTTTACCTAATATTTTTTGTTGCTCAGGTATTTGTCGATTTTATTCTGGTTGTTTCCTAGCTTTTTGTTATATCCTTTGCTGAACGTATTCGTGTCTAGACGGTTTTGTTCTTGTAGAGTTATTGTTCCGTTTAGTGTCATTAGTTGTATATCTGGATTTTCTGTTGGCTCTTGTCCTGTTGGTACGTAAATATCGTCGTGAGAATGTTCGTAAGTATGTCCTGTTTCTATTTCTGTAGCTTTAGCTTTTATTATAGGTTTTGTGTCTAGTATGCCTGTGTCTAGTTTTACTTTGATGTCGCCATCTAGAACTTGTATTGTGCCTTTGAGATCTGGGTCTTCTATTGTCACGTCTCCTTCAGGTACTTTGCAATGCACATTCTGTGGTAGTTTGAAAGTATTATTTTCTGCGACTGTTGCTTGTATTGTTTCTCCGTCGTAGTTTGCTTCTGCTAGTCTTACTTCCGGGTTTCTGTCTTTAGTGAATGTGATGTTGCCGTAGGATGTTATGTCCCATAATTCGTCTTTGTATTTTTGTCTGGAATGCTTGTTTTGTAAGTCGCTCATCAGTTCTTGTGTTTGGCTTCTTTTTTCCTCGTAAAAATTTGTTACTTCGTCTTTTAGTTCTTCTATATCTATTTGTGTATTGAAAGCTTCAGCCAGCAAAGTATGTTTTTGTATGTCGTTTTCTATCTTTTCTTCTAAACTTTCAACATTTCTTTGATCTATTTCTTGGTATTGTTCGTAGTAGTTGGTTCCTTGTCTTTGGTCTATTTCTTCTAGTTTTTGCTCCATTTGTGCTTTTCTGCGCTGTGTTTTTCTTTTTTGAAGGACTTGAGAGGTTATGTCTTCCAATGTTTCGCTGGAGCTTTCGAAAAATTCGTTTAGTTTTGACCATTCGTCATATTCTGCTTTTTGGCTGTGTTCTTCTTCTAGTTCGCCGCCTGTGTCTGTTAGTATGTTTTCTACTTGTTGTATGGTTTTGAATGCTGTTGAGTCTCCGTGTTTTCTGTCTGGATGGTATTGTGCTTTTAGTTCTCGTGTTTTTTGCTTTACTTGTTCTCTAGTTTCACCACCTTCTAAGCCTATCATGTGGTATAGGCCCCAGGGTTCGTTTTCTTTTCCTAGTAGATCTCCAGGGTATGTTATTGCTGTTTTTTGTGGTATGAGTTCTGTCATCGGATTCCAATTTTGGTTTTGGGAAAAGGCTAGCAGGATTTTTTAGGTATTATGGTGTTTTGATTGCGGACAAATTATATAATTGTTATCTAGTGTCTGTAAGTATGGAAGATTATGTAGGAGCGGGGGCGTTCGACGAGTTTATAGGATATTATATTGATTTGAGAGGGATGATGAGCGATTATTTATCAGGTGATGTAAATCGGCAAGTTTTTCAGAGCGACTATGATTTTGAGCCTTATGAGTTATTAGGTGCTAAGTTTGCTCATCTGTCTGATCCGGGAATGGCGATTCAAGATGCGTTCTCAGAATATGGTGAAGAAGATGTGAAAGATTCTTTTAGAGGTTCTGAAGATAATGAGATTTTGATAGATTACTTTGAAGATGCTGAGAGATATCTTAATGCTTTAGGGCATAACTTGGAGGATATGTTAGAAATACATGATGTTCCGGAGTCAGAGGCTGAACATCTTGTGGGAGAATTTAATGAGTATCTTGGTTCAACTTATGGCCAGGTAAGAAGTAAGGAGTGAAAGGTTTTAGTTGGTTTCCTGAAGCATGTTTTCAATTAATTCTATTCTGTCTTCATAGTTTCTTTCTGAGTGCTGGAATGTCTTTTTGAGTGTCTCTAATTCTGGCAGATGTACGTCAATTGTTCCTTCTATGATTGCGTGGTCTTTTTGAGTTTCTTGTTGTAAAAGTGTTTCTATTTCGTTAGCTTCTTTTTCATTCCATCCAAATGCTTTTTCGTAGTTAGTTATTATGTCTATTGAAGTTTTAGGAGTTTTTATTCCTGTAGAAGCTGATGAAGTTTTGTAAATATATTGAGAATCGTCTTTTCTTGCTGATTTAGTGGGTGGAAGAGTTTTGAATAGTTCTAAGTCTGCTAATTCGTGATTAGTGTACAGATCTATGTCTTTGCTTTCTGTTTGATAGTTTATGTCGTTTAGGTCTGCGTGTATTGCAAGTGCTGCGCTTCCTACTAAAGTTGTGGAGAAGTTGAAGTCTTCTTTATTTTTCGGATGATCGTAATTTAGGTAGAAATTTACGTCTCCATTCATCACTCCCAGTGTTCTGTAGATGCTTTGACATCCTAGTCCTTCTTCTTTAGATTGGATACGCATGTAATAAAAAACAATGTTTAGATATTTATTACTTTCTAGTAAACAAGTCTTGAACAACTACATTATGAAATTAACAACTACGATGTCTCAATATCTGTAATCTCCGGAAAAAACTGAACATATTTATTAAGTTTTTCTTATTATCGAAGTATATCTGCTTTCCATGAGCGGCGCTGAAGAAATTATAGACGGAATCAAGGAAGAAGAACCCCACACTATAGCTTCTGGACTAACTACTCTAGATAATGAGCTAGAAGGTGAACTGGATACAGAGTCCGGCTTTGCACTTGCTCTAGCAAAACAGTATTTAGAGGAAGAGAACTACTCTGGTCTAAAATCTTACTCTGAAGACATTATGAAAGATCGCTATAACTTATCACCTTGGCAAAAAGGCATGTCTGCTTTCGGTTCCGGATTTTTAGCCTCAGGAGCATACTACCTACACCAATCAACAGAAATCTCAAGCATAGATAGCCTACTTACCGGAGAGGTAGGCTTATTCCTGATCGGCTACTATTCCGGTTTATTTGGAGCTCCCAAAATTTACCAATCGGTAAAGGAAACAAATTATGAAGACGATTTTCTGACAGATTTAACCAATAAGTCAAATCATGAGTTTACAGAAACCTCTGAAGAAGCTCAAAGACATCTCCTAGAAGAGTATAATATAGATACCTATGGGGAATTTTCTAAGTCTGACTAACGGCTTTAAGGGATTGCTCGACCTACACAAGATATTAATGAGCATTATATTGTGTATTAACTTCCATATAAACTCTGTTATTTTTAGAGATTCAACCTTGTTTGTGTGATAAAATTATACGAAAAACAGATTTCAAGCCAATTTTTGCCGAGGACTGACAAGTATGAGCAAATATATTTATGACAATTTGGTGGAAGGAGAGAGTTATAGAGTGGATGAAATTGTTGACGAGCATCCCGGGGTCATATTAGACTGTATTGATAACGGCAGAGTCAACAAAGCAGATAATAGAATTTCTGTTGATAAAAACTACTTAGAGGATGTAACTTCTTTTGACTACAAAAAACCTAGCAACTACGCTAGAAGTTTTGACAAAGGTACAGATCGGTTAATGGAAATTATAGGATCGGTTCCTCCTATGACTAATGCAGAAATGAGTGGTTTTTCTCGTGTTTCTAAAAATTTTGACCCTTATGAAAATTCCAAGTTTCAAAAAGATATGGCTATCGCATTAGCTGAAAGAAACAATATGGAAAGCAAATTAGGAAAATATGCTACTGGGATCGGGGGTAGTGCAGCTTATTTATCTTCAGATCCTTGGATTACTCTAGGAGGTGTAGCGGGCTTGCTTGGCGGCCCATTGATTAATAGCTACTGTAGAGGTAAACGAGAACAATATGTTCGTGAAGCTATAAAAGGCTGGGACACTTATACGAGAGGAGAATTTAGAAATTGGACTATAGAAAAAGAAAAATAGCATAAACGGCAACAAATTTTTCAAAAAAAACTTATAGCCGCTATAAGCCACATAAATCTGAATTGTTAGGACGTTAATATTACAAAACAACAAAAATTATGAAAGAGAGGTATAAGACCAATAATAACTTATTGATTAACTACAAGCCTATTCGTCCTATGACTAAAGATGAAGAGTTTCAAAAAATATTAGACACACTAACAACCGAGTTAGAACCTCCGTATGTAGAGAACATTAGAATTTTTATTAGAAATAATCCTTCCAATTATTCTTTAAGCGAAGAAGATTTCGATTATCTTGAAGAAACAGGGGTAAGAGGTATGGAGAACTTGAATAAAAGTCTCAAGTATTTTAGAAGTCTTCAAGATGAAAACAAGTCCGGATCTAGTAGTTTTTCTCGCTATTATTCAGATATTATTCCAGACATAGAAGAAGCTCTCACACCTACAAACAACTCATTAAATGTCTCACAGCTTTCAGGATCTAATGCTATTGGAGGAACAGTTTGTTCTCATTTGTGTCAAGCAGGATTAGCTAGAAAAAATAGCAGAGGCTCTTATAAAATGACGGAGGATATAGAAGACTACAAAATGGTGGAAAGAGTGGTAGAGGAACTAAACCCAGATAGAATGTTGTTTCGGTTAGATTCGAACAATCTCACAGGTTATATATAAACAAAAATACGTCCCATAATTATGAGAAAGAAAGAAGTAATACTATTAATAACTCTGGCTATTGGACTTTCGTTTGGAGCAGCAGATGTGGTCGACATGGACGAAGCAAATATAGAAAACGTGGACGAATCAAACGATTCAGAAAATGAAGATGAACCTATTTGCGGCAGCGAAGATGTTCAAGAAGTTTCAATAAATACTTTGGTTGAGGAAAACACTCTGACTGTTGAAGGAGTTTACTGCGCCGAATCTGGGGGTCACGCAATACAAGAAGAAAATGTCGATATAGGACAAGAAACAGTAAATATTGACTTAGATATTGAGGGTCCTGGGGAAGGCGAAATGGCTACCACAGTAATAACTCCAGTGCCTTACGAAGTTACAGAAACTTTAGATAATGGCACATATGATGTAGAAGTTAGTGTCTCTGTTAACGGCGAAGAGATGAGTGAAGCTAGCGAAGAAGTTACAATAGAAGCAAGCGAGAAAGGACGATTTGAAAGATTTAGATCTTGGTTGTCTTCACTATTTAGTTTCTAAACTTAGACAAGTTCAATTCTATTTTCTTCTTTATATTTTGCACAAAGCGACAGTTTACTGCATTGAAGAGACTATTTCTATCACGTCACGATGTTTCAGCTTATGGTCGCTACCTATCTGTCTATTTTCTCTGCAATCAATTGCGTGTAAAAATCCTTCTCCTAAATCAGAGTGAATTGTGTATGCAAAATCTTTAGCGTTGCTGTTTTTAGGTAATAAGAAGCAATCAGGTAAAATATTTCCTTTTTCATCTCCTAAACCGTCAGCTCCTCCAGGGAAAACAGCCATGACACCTAGTTTGTCAAATAATGCTTTTTCTAATGCTTTTTGCACTCCAGCTCCTTCATAATCATTAATGAAATCTCTGATTGTTTCTAGTCCTTTTTGTTGGCCTTCAGAGATATCTTCTTTTAGTATTTCAAAATCTTTATCTCCAGGATTGTAAGATATTATTTCTTTTTCTGCAGCATTTTTCAGTGCTTTTTCAGCATGAGCGCTGCAAGGTACCAGTTCTAAATCTTCATATTCTGGATCGTTGCTGATTTCTTCAAAGTTGGCTTGTGCTTTTTTTGAATCCATTTTGTTTGCAGCGATAATCATTGGTTTGGTGTCTTTTCTGATTTTCCTAGCAAGTTGCTTCTGATCTTCTTCATCCCATGTATCAGGGTTTAGTTCCAATCCTTCTGCTTTTATTATCTGTTTAATTCTGTTTTTATTGATATTAAATGCGCTCATTTGTTCTGCTAATTCTATTTCTAGTTTAACGTCTTTCTTACTTTTTTTATTGTTGTATCTTTCAATTCCTTTCTCCAGTATGTCTAAATACCACATGTCTATTTCTTCTTCTAAGAAATCTATATCTTCTCTAGGATCGTGGTTTTCAGTAGGTTCTCCCTCAATATCGGTTTCTCCGGAAAAATCTACTATGTGTATTAATACGTCTGCCTCGTTCAAGTCTGTTAGAAATTGATTACCTAATCCTTTTCCTTCATGAGCTCCCGGAATCAGACCTGCCACATCAACCAACTTGGTGGGTACGTAGCGAGTTCCATCATGGCAAAAACCATGTCTCGGGTCACACTCCTCATCAAAATCAGGTGCCGCACATTTTACACGCACATATGCTTCACCTACACTAGGGTCTATAGTTGTGAATGGGTAAGCCCCTTCATCTATATCATTCATTGTTGCCGCATTGAAAAATGTTGATTTCCCAACACTAGGCTTTCCTACCAGTCCAATCTTATAAGGCATATAACATGTTTCTTAACCTAAAAGTTATATTAAACACATAATTGGAACACCTAAAAGCTAGCAAACCAAATAATTAATTAATGAAAAGAAAAAACTCTCAAGGCCAACAATCCCAAGAATACATACTCTGGAAAGAAGCTCAAAAAGAATTTAGCATTTGTATAGACATTTTAAAAGCAGTAGAAGGGCAAAAATCTCATAAATCTGTCCGAAACGAACATCTAGATAGCTTAGCAGACAACTGGAAAAATATAAAATCAGAAGTTCAGAAAATCGAAGAAAATCCTCAAAATACGAGAAACCTAATACAGTTTCTCGAAAAAGATTCTCAAAAACTTGAAAAAACAGTCGCACACATTATCGGAGCATACATCATCGCAGAAGAAGCGTTTGAAGAAATGAAAAGTGCTAAAAAGAACGCACCAAGCCATATAGCTAAGAGATTCAACATCAAGCGTGAAGAAAAGAAATTAAATAAAATAAGAGTTAATGCAATTAGAAAGCTCGAAAGTATAGAAAACGGGATAAAAAACCTTGACAGAGAGCTTAAAAAAGAGTATTCAAAAAATAAGGATTCTGAAATGTTGAAAGAAATACGTTTTATAGAAGACATATCTCAATCCATAGAACACTTTGTAGAAAAAGGTAATTTAGAACCGCCATTGAGAAAAGACGTATTGAAATTCGTCAAAACCAATATTGACGAAATTAAATCAAAAGAAAATACTGCAAAAGATAAAAGCCTCAATTCAGGGCTCTCAAAAAGAGGTTCCAGCAGTTTTCTTTAACAATCACATTATATTAAAACTTTGGACAAATAAGTCATTAACTTTATGAGAAAGTTAGAGCTTCCAGGACGAGAGCCTAGTCGACTTAGGCTTGAAGAACAAGATATAGAACTAATTAGCGCTCTGGGAGTAGAAGAGATAAAGGAACAAGCAGAAAGAATAGTAAATAAGAAGCTTCTGAAACAACCTCCAAACGACGGTAAGCAAACACCTACTGCAGGAAATCCTGTGTACAAAGCTATGCATGCTTGCAATGTCTCATCAAGACAGGAATTATCTAAAACACACCGTATACCTGCCGGTAAAAAGTTAAAGGAGAGAGAGGTTAATGCAATTGTTAATTTACTAACTAGATGGATGGTAAGAGAACATAATTTCTATCTAAAAGAAAAAGAACAGAGACAAGAGTCTCTTGACACATTTAAAAATAATTAAAACATTTCTTCCTTCTCTAGATGTTTAATTACTTCATCTCTAGAGAGTTTTTCCTCCTTTCCAGAATCCATATGCTTCATCGTAATTTCGCCATTATCTAGATCCTTTTGCCCAACAATAAGGGTTCTTTTAGCATTAATACTGTCTGCATAAGACAACTGACTTCCGAAACTTCTTCCGGCCAAATCTGTCTCCACAGTTAGTCCCTTCTTTCTAAGCTTACGTGCATAGTCAAGACCTACATCTCTAACATCTTCAGAAACTGTTAAGACATAAACATCTGTTTCTATGCTTTTCAAAGGCCATCTTTCTTCTTTTTTCAGAAGTTCTATTGTAGTTGAGTATCCGAAGGCAAAACCTACTGCAGGTACTTCTTGCTCGCCGAACATACCTACCAGATTGTCGTATCTTCCTCCACCAAATAATGCTCTCAGATCTCCTTCACTATCAAATGCTTCAAAAACTAGTCCTGTGTAGTAAGCAAGACCTCTAACAATTGAAAGATCTAACCTGCACGATTCTAAAACCTCGTAGGATTCTAGAGCTTCTGCCAGATTTTTCATTCTTTCAACCTCATGTTCTGCTTCTTCAGGAGCTAATTCTTCAAGCTCTGTAATTGCTTCATCTAGAGGTGCGGCTATAGAAGTTATTTCGTCTATTTTTTCTGCTTCTTCTTTTGTTGCGCCTTTTTCCATCAATTCTTCTTTAAACTCGTTTTCATCCATTTTTTCCTTATCATCAACAATCATCATTACTTCTTCAGTATTTCCGATACCTTGGGAAGTTAAGATAGATTCTAGGAGTTTTCTATTATTTATCAAAAAGTTAACGCGATCTTCCAAATTTAATTTCTGGTAAATTGTGGCTGCACAAGCAATTATTTCTGCATCAGCTTCTACACTTTTAATTCCAAAAATATCAAAGTCTCCTTGTAAGAATTCTCTGTCTCTTCCTTTTTGTACGTCTTCGTATCTCCAGCGCTTAGATGTATCATACCATTTAATTGGTGTCTTTAAATCCTTTCTCTGTTGCACTAAACGTGCTCTTGTAGGTGTTTGTTCCGGTATGAGTGAAATTTCTCGATCTGCTTTATCTTCAAAACTGTACATTTGATCCATCAGTTCATCTCCCGACTTAACTCTGTATAGATCGGCTCTTTCAACACTAGGAGTTTGCAATTGTCTAAATCCAAACTCTTGTGCTGTTTCTGATACAGTTTCTATTAGTTTCTTCCAAGAAGCGTATTCTTCTGGATAGCGGTCGTAAAATCCTTTTAAGCTCTTTATAGTCATATTTTAATCCTTCTACTATTCTATCTATATTGTAATCTTTTTACGATTAAACATATTTTTTGTAATCTAGGTGATCTGCGTAGTTGCCAGAAAGGCCAAAATATTTCTTAAGTTTAGGATATTTCCGATTTTATTTTATATACTGTTTTTTATGATAGCAACTGTCTTTCCTTGCAATAATTGTCTAATATAGCCTCTAGTCAGCCATAACAGAGATTGAACAGTTTAGAACATTATTGAGTCTTATTTGAATCTTTTATTGATTGTGTTCTTAGTTTCTATTATGTCTGATCCTTACTCTTCGAAAGATTCTAGCATTATTGATGATCGTGAATTCTGCTATAATATACACGAAGATGTTTCTAGAACTTTTGATTTGGCGCTAAACAAACTTTCTGGGGATTTAGAGGAAGAAGTCTGTGTAGGTTATCTTATGTGCAGAATTCCGGACACTATAGAAGATTCTGGGAATCTGAAGTCGGAAGACAAGATAGAACTACTTTCCAGATATAGAGATATTTTAGAAGATCCTAAGGATCAAAAAATCGACGATTTTGTTTATGATATAGAAAATTCTTTAGAGGAGAGTTTAGACGACTCCAAGGCTGACTGGGAATTGGTTAGGAATACTGAAAAAGTATTTAATGTGTTTCAAGAATTTGAACAGCCTGTTCAAGACTATATGAGAGACAACATAGATGAAATGTCTGCAGGAATGATAGAATACTCTGCATCTTCTGCCGAGAACCCTTACCAAGGGATAAGGATTGAAAATATGGCGCAATTTGAAGATTATTGTTTCTATGTGGCTGGTACTGTAGGGAACTTGTTAACAGATTTATTTGCATATCATAATGATTTTTCAGAACAGAAGGAAAAAGAGCTTAGAGGTAATGCTGAGGATTTTGGCGAATATCTACAAACAATAAATATTGTGAAGGATCCTTGGAAAGACTATAATGAGGAAAATGCGTTTTTCATACCTGAAAGTATACTAGAAGAAAATGGCAGTTCTCATGAACATATGAAAAGTATTTTTGATGGGGTTTCTAAGAATCAAGAGCCTGTTGTTTCGGCGATTGAAGACCTAATAGAACATGGTGAAGAGAAGGAACAAAGTGCTGCGGAATTCATTCAAAGTATACCCGAAACTGCTACTGAGGTGCAGAAATATGTTAAAATACCTTATTTCTTAGCGGTGGCTACTAGTAGAGAGGCTAAAATTAATACTGGAGATGCTCTTACTGAAGAAGGTATTAAAATAGATAAGTTAGAGGCTGCTCAGATTTTAAGCAGTATTGATAATTGGAATAGCGACGATACTACACTAGAAGATAGGACTAACTCTCTTAAAACAGAATCATTGAATTAAACGTTTTATGTATTTTATAATCTTTTTTTGTACTTTTTCTGTCCACTCTGAGAAATTTTCTACATATTTCTCAAGTTTAGAAAGAGCTAATAAAGCAATTATTCCTATTACTGCTCCTGCCAGTATGTCTAGTGGGAAATGGAATCCTACGTATATTCTTGCAAGTGAATTAATCACCGAAAGTGTTACGAAAAATATGCCTATTTTTAACCTCTGCCTGTAAAGAAATGCGAAAGCAAAGGCGTAGAAGGTTGAGGCATGTTGACTAGGGAACGTATTTTGCGGAACTCTGGACAATAACGTTTCATACAGCTCAAACGGTCTAGGATGATAGTAGAATTCGGAAACAATATATGAAAGTTCAATAGCTATTAGAGTAACTAGAAAAACGAATATACTGTCTTTACGGTCTTTTTTCCCTCTTAAGAATAGTATTACTAATGTTACGGGAATTAAGTAAGAGCTATACTCTGAGATAAAAATAACGAACATGTCTAAAATTTCAGAAAATCCTGCGAAATCTCTTATTTTCTCCGCTAAAAAATAGTTCCAAGACATGACTATTGAATCTTCTTCCATCTTATATCATAACTTAAGGCAATCTATTTTCATTAAACTGTTTCCTAAGATAACTTTCTCTCATGTCTTAATACTTAAAATTAAAGGTCAATAAGTTTACTTGTAAAGAGGTTTAAACAGGTAATGGCACAGAAATTTGAAGAAGCTGAAGAAAGAGTATTCAAGAACATTTACATTTGCAGAAGATGTAATGCTAGAAATAAGACAACTAGTCCTGAAAAGACAACATGTAGAAAATGCGGTTATAAACATCTTAGACATAAGAACGACGTATTTGCAGG
>SL_4KL_010_BRINEDRAFT_10001486_pt1 | contig 12955 bp, 21 predicted proteins | sample SodLak_010_BRINE_2_FD_10664 | JGI IMG/M metagenome (IMG submission 10664)
AAAGATTGATTCTACAATTTACAAGTTAGAGGACAGAAACATCATATGACTTTGAAACTTCTAGTTACCAGCGATTTCCACCAAAAAGAAGAACTAAAAGATGCCGCAATAGAAGAAGTAGAAAACGGAGATTACGACATATATATTAATTTAGGAGATTACATGGATGAAAGTTATGCTAAAAGCCTATTCGATGGGATAGACATACCTGCAGTAGGCTGCACAGGTAATAGAGATATGCATTTCTCAGAAGAATTTCTAGATGGTCCAACTCCGGTTTACAATTTTCTAGAAGCCGAAATAGATGAAGAATACCTGCTCATACTAGTGGGCGGTAGTTTTTCAGAAAACGTTAAAGACGACATAACCGAACTAATTGAGGAACACGGAAATTCCAGGAAAGTAATAATAGGTTCTCACTATCCTCCCCATAAGGTTGGAGATCTAGTTCACAACGGTAGCCGTATAGGATTTGAAAAATATAGAGAAATTATAATAAAAGAAAAACCGCTTCTATGGATGAACGGTCATGTACACGAAGACTTTGGAGAAAAAGAACTAATGAGAACTAAAGTTCTAAACGCTGCAAGCTGTGATAATGGAAAAGCTTTCGCAGTAACAATAGATGGAGAAAACATAGAAAAAGTAGAAGAACTACAGCTAGTAGACTTCTCAGAATAGCAAATATAGGTGAATTTTTTTGTGGACTCAATAGATAAGAAAATTTTGGAAATTCTGAAAGAAGATTCAAGAACACCCTACACAGAGATCGCAGAAGATTTAGATGTTTCTGAAGGCACAATTAGAAATAGGATTAAAAAATTAGAAGAAAATGAAATTATAGAAAAATATACTGTGCGTGTAGATAAAAAAGAACAGATAGCTATAGTAATGGCAAAAGTTTCAACAGATACTGACTTTTCAAGTTTGTTTTCAGAATTACCTGAAGACATAGAGTTATTCGAAGTTGCAGGAAGCTACGATATAATTATTAAATTTTCTAGAAATTCCAACGATGAAATAAATAAAGTAATTGATTCTATAAGGCTTTTGGATAATATAGAAGAAACCAACACTTATTCTGTTTTGAAGAACAGATCCAAATAAACTTTCTACTACCTGTTCTTTGAAGAAAAGAGAAAATAAGGAGCTATTAAATTTGTTAACTTTAGTTTAGTAGATTCATTTCTTCTAAAACATCTTCTATTTCTTCCCGATTTTGATAGGTTTCATCCTGTCTAGGTCTTCTATTAAGAGGGGCTCTTGGTGTTCCGCTTTCAAATCCTAGTTTTTCCAGCGCATAATGGACGCCTATAGGGTTTTTCTCTCCTTCTTGGAACATTACATCGTGAAGAGGTTGAAGTTCTTCGTTAAGTTGTGATGCTTCTTGATAATTGCCTCTTTTAGCTTCTTCCCATACATCCACTGATCTTTTAGGTGCAACATTTCCGGAAACACTTATTGAAAATGTCCCGCCTTCTCTGTAAATAAGATCGTTCCTAGGGTCGTCGCCAGAACCTAGATAGAATTCCGATTCCACGTTTTCTAATCTTTCAGCTATTTCTTCAATCTGTTCAGGATTGTTTGAAGCTTCTTTGATACCTATTATTCCAGATATTTGTGCTAATTCTTCTACTGTTGCAGGCNCTATATTTCTGCCTGTCCTTCCNGGTACGTTGTAGGCTATTATGTCTTCTTCTAGTTCTTCGGCTATGGTTTTGTAGTGTTCTACTATTAGGTCTTGTGGAGGNCAGTTCTGNTAGGGTGATATCATTAGGTGGGCTTCTATGTCTGCATTTTGCTCTATTTCTTGTGCTAAATCAATGGTTTGTTGTGTTGAGTTAATTCCGTCTCCAGGTATTACGGGTAGGTCGGTGTATTCGGCGACTTCAGTAACATAATCTACGTGTTCTTGAAAGTCTAATGAGGCGGCATGTCCGGTACATCCTGCTGGTACCACTCCGTGTACTCCGTTCTCTTCTAGGTAGTCGAGGTGTTTTTCGAGAGCATCATGGTTTATTTGGTGGTTTTCTGTCATTGGTGTGGGTAGTGCTGGGTAGACTCCTTCAATTTTATTTTGCGACATTACAATTCACAATAAGAAATTCGTAGAAAATATTATATAGACTAGTGGAAAACGTAACTAACTTAATATAAGTCGTAATTATGGCGGTATGTTCCAAAGCACAAAAAAACATAACTGTCTCTCCCAAAAAATGGCATAACATGACAATACTATTCATAGTTTCCGAAGAAGGATACTGGGCAGAGGAATGTATAAGACCGCTAAAAAGGCTGCGTGAAGAAGGCTACGAAACCGAAATAGCTACGCCCTCACGTGAAAAGCCTGTTATCGATAGAAATTCAATTGATCCAGACCAAGTAGGGGAAGAAGCAGCCAGCGAACTAGAACTATTCCACAGAGAAGATGAACAACTAAATACTCCTATATCATTAGTTGAAGCAGCAAATAAAGACTACGAGGCCATAGTTATTCCTGGAGGGCACGGAACAGTATTCGACATAAATCACGATTATCATGCAAGACTAATACTTGCTGAAGCCATCAAAAACAATAAAGCACTAATAATCTGTCACGCCGTAGGAATACTAGGATTCGCAACAACTGAAGAGGGAGAATACATTGCAAATGGCCGAAACATAACAGGATTTCCTAATGAATGGGAAGATGAAGAAGTAGACACACTAGAAAGAAGAGAAGGAATAAAACTACCTTACAGAGTAGAAGACGAAGTTAAACTAGTTGGTGGAATATGGGATGCTGAATTAGACAAAGACTCTAGTGTAAAAGTAGACGGCAATCTTATTACTGCTAGAGGTCCAAGCTCATCTCTCGAAGGAGTAAACACACTAATCGAAGAACTAGACTAATACTCCACTACACTTCCATCTTCTCTTATTATATTCAGAGAAAAATTATTACAAGACTTATAGTTTTAATTGTCCAAAAACTACTATACCGACTATATAACCCCACTATATTTTCGGGCCGATAGTTCAGCCTGGCAGAACGCTTCCTTGGCAGGGAAGAGGCCTCGGGTTCAAATCCCGATCGGTCCATAAACATCAGTGTTCATTATCCCAATTCATTTATGAAGGACTTCTCAGTCAAAACCCAACATGAGTCAAGACCAAAAAATGACAAGGGATGGATAACACCTCTCACACACGAAGAGGATAAGAGAGTATTTCGGTATTATTAGTCCGACTTGTACAACTTGCCACTATCTTATCTAATGTTTTCAATTAATTATTTTCTTTAGCCTTTCTAAAGTTTTTTCTCCGAAAAATGCTCTTCTGCCAATTAATCGAGTTACAACAACCGGCCATGCTGCTGTTAAGAAGGCCATAGTTAGAACAAGAGTTTGAGAAGTATTTGTGACTGTTATTAATATTAGAGCAACTGAAAGAATAGTTGTCATCCATACAATAGCTCTGTAAAAATTTATTTTATTTAATGCTAGAGCAGGTATTGAAAAAATCATTAACACAACTATCAAGTACCAGTAATTAATGGACGAATATCCACTAATGTTTTGCGAATTATCAATAATAGAAATTAGAGAATTAACAAGTATAAACTGTATTTTTGTAGATATTGCTAGAAGCATGAAGTCTTTTAGTCTTTTATGAGGGCTGATTCTCTCAAAAAATATGCCGGTTAAAACAGCTAAAATTCTGATTAAGGCATCTAGATTTGTGAAATTTAGTCCTTTTTCAATTATTAAATTTATTAAGGCAATTACGCCTCCAAATAAAAGTATTTTGCCAAATATGGAACGATTTTTTTGAAGGGCCTTTAGCAATAATATGTACGGAAAATAATGTGGCGATCAAAGGTAAGATTAGCATACTGAGAGATTCAAATTCGTGGTTAAGATAAATATAAGAATATAGCAATCCATGATGTCGCTATTAATCCTGCAACTGTGCGTACAACGTTATTTCTCAAGTTTAATTATCACTCTTTGTTTTCTGTTTCTTCAGAACCATACTTTTTCTTAAATTCAAATATCAATTGACCTACTTCTGCATACCATTCGTTTAGTTTGTCTTGCATTTGTTCTGCAACTTTTTCCGGCTTTACTGCATTATAAACGTGTCTGTATCCTCCGCCTTCTTGATTTATTTTTTCTTGTTGGAGAAATCCGTTTTCTTTAAGTCTTTGAACTGCTCTATATGCTGTAGATCTTTCTCTACTTACTTCTTCGGCAATTCTATCAATATCCATCTCTTTATTTTTTTCTAGAACAAGAAAATATATTTCTTTATCTAGGTTGCTAGAGCCACTGATACATTCTAGTAGCTCTTCGCAGTCTAAACCTTCTTCAAGATAGTCTTTGATAGATGAGGGCATACATTTCATTTCTCACTGAAGAGATAAAAAGAAGATTGTTATATCAGAAGTTGCATGTCTGTGTCGGACATTTGATTTAAGGCTGTTGCTGCTCCTACGCCACTTTTTACTCCTTCGATAAGGTGTTCGTCATCATGTCCAAATAGGTCCATTGTCATTTGGCATGCTTGCATGTTTACTCCTGATTCTATGGAAAGTTCTATTAGTTCTTCTACTGTTGCCACGCCATGAGTTTTCATCTTTCTTTTCATTAGCCATGTTGTTGCTCTTTCCATTCCTGGTATTATCGTTAAAATGTTGGGTATATTCATGCTGGAATTTCCTAGAGGGGACATGGTTAGTTTTTTGTGTTTTTTGTGGTTTACTATGTCTAGTCCATAGAATGTGAAGAACATGTTTACTTCCCATCCAAATGATGCGGCTGTGCTTCCTAGTATTAGTGCAGGATAGGCTTCATCTAAATCTCCTTTTGTCACTATGATAGACATGCTTTTTTCTTTGTCTTGCTCTTCTTCAAGTTTTTCTATTCTTTTTTCAAGTTCTTGGATTTCTGTCAATTTTTACACCTTTTTGACATAGAAGTGGTGTTCGTCTTCTTCTTCGATATATTCTAGTAATTCTACATCTTTTGATCCTTCTGTCCATCCTTTAAAGTCTGATTCGCTTCCTGAATCTGTGGAGACTGTTAAGAGCACTTTTCCTTCTTCCATTTCTTTTATTTTGTTCCTTGTTTTAACTATTGGTATTGGGCAGCTTTTGCCTGAAACATCTAGTTTATCGTCATGTTCTTTTGTCATAAAAAATTCACAGTATTGTATTAGTTTCACAAGACTTTAAAACTTAAGCTTGTTTTGGACAGAAAAATAGTTATTCTATTGTAGCAATAACACAATACTATTTAAGATAACATGTCAAAATTATCACACATTATGGAAGATTTTCCCGAACCAAAAACAGAAGTTGAAAAAATCCAGCCAAAAGAGCTCAAAAACAAAATAGAAGAAAACGAAAAAATCACTCTCCTCGATGTAAGAGCAGAAAAAGAGCATCAAGAATGGGCAATCGAACTTGAAAACGGGGAAGTACACAACCACCCATACTTCACACTACTAGATGGGCTCACAGACGAAGTAAAACAAAAACTAGAAGACAAGGAAAACATAGTCGTAGTATGCGCAAAAGGAGGATCAAGCGAATACATCGCCTCATTAATCAAACAAGAACTAGAAATCGATGCCAAAAATCTGGCTGAAGGAATGAATGGATGGGCAAAAATCTACGAAACTAAAAAATTAGAACTAAAAAACGGAGAACTTCTCCAATACCACAGACCTTCCTCAGGATGTCTAGGTTACATGATCAAAAGCCAAGGAGAAGCAGCAGTAATAGATCCTCTGAGAGCATTTACAGAACAATATGTAGAAGATGCAAAAGAACAAATCAAATATGCAATTGACACACACGTACATGCCGACCACATATCTGGAGTAAGAGAATTAGGAGAAAGAGATGAAACAACCTCTGTAATACCAGAAGAATCAAGAGGAAGAGGAGTAAAATACATTGACGATGTCAAAAGTATTAAAGACGGAGAAACACTAGAAGTAGGAGACATTAACATTAAAGCTATTCATACGCCAGGACATACAACAGGAATGACCTCATATCTAATAGATGAAGAAGTGCTTCTAACTGGAGATGGGCTATTCATCCAATCAGTAGCAAGACCAGACCTAGAAAAAGGAGATGATGGAGCAGAGAAACAAGCCAAACAACTGTATGAATCACTTCAAGAAAAAGTGCTCACATTACCCGACAACGTATATGTTGGTGCAGCACATCTAAGTGAAGGTGCCGAACCAGTAGAAAAAGGACTTTATATGAAGACAATCGGACAAATCAAGGAAGATTTAGAACCGTTAAGCTACAATAAAGAAGACTTTGTAGAATATATCATTTCTGACATGCCTCCTCGTCCAGCGAACTACGAAGACATTATACCAACAAATAAGGGAGAAAAAGAAGCTAGTGACGAAGAAGCATTCGAAATGGAATTAGGACCAAACAATTGTGCTGCAACAAAAGGAACGATGGAATAATGAAGCCATCATTCTTCTTTTTATTATTTAACAAGGTGAGCTAAATAAAAAATGATTGAACTACTATTCCCCAATGGGATCGCACATTACGTATTAGGAGGTCTATTCGTAGGTTTAGGAGTTTTGTTCATCTATTTCTTCACGTCCAGAATACCTGGAGCAAGTACGTTCCTAGAGTCAACTCTGTCTTATGTATCTAAAAAGAAGCGTTTCCAGAAGTACACAAGTTCTCGAGATTGGAGAATAACATTTACTATTGGCATAATACTTGGAGCATTTATACACACCATAATAGCAAGACCGGACTTCTTCACAACAGAAGTAAGCACATTAAGATTGTTCATAGGAGGAATTCTTGTAGGTATAGGAACACGTATAGGAAAAGGATGTACTTCAGGACACGGAGTATGCGGTGTTGGATCACTTAGCAAAACATCCTTTATAGCAGTTATAACCTTTCTAATAGCTGCGATAATAACAGCACAAACAGTACAATTCTTCGGGGTGATGCCATAAAATGAACTTAGACCGAGCAAAATTCCATTTTGTAGTGCTTATAGGAGGGCTAATATTCGGCGCAGGACTTTCTATAAGCAATATGTCTGAGCCAGAAGTGGTTCTTAGTTTTCTACAATTCAAAGACTTTGGACTGATATTTGTGATGTTTGGTGCAGCGATGGTGACAGGAATCGGTTTCCAACTACTGCCTAAAACAATACATGAGAGCGTGCTAACCAAGGAAGAACTCGGACGACGAGTAAAATCTTTCGACAAAAAGGTAGTTATTGGAGGAACAATATTCGGAATAGGTTGGGGTCTTTCCGGCATCTGTCCTGGAGCAGCCTATGCAAGCTTAGGAACAGGAAACTTGCCAATAATTTCAGCAATAGCAGGAATGTTTGTAGGAGCATATTTACAGACATACATAAGACCTCTAGTTGATGGTGGCAAGTAGGCATGATTCAAGAAACCCAACTTATAGTACTTGCTGTAATAATTGGGCAGTCTCTTGTATACTATTATGTTTACGAGGGACTAGAGTATGAATTTTGCAAAATCATAGCACCTAAATTTTTGAGCGAAAAATGCTAACTACTGGCTTTGCTGTTTTCTTTTTCCTTTTTGGAATACTTTTAGGAACGCTTTTCGGATTCTTTGCGATGGGAGGATCTTTTCTAATAACACCGTTGCTAATGATTTTAGGATTTCCAACAAATCAAGCTGTGGCGACAGGACTTGCATTTGTATTCGGTACGTCAATAATATCTATACTAAAACATAGGGAATATGGTCAGACAGATTATAAGTTGGGCGGAGTTTTAGGAATTTCTATGTCTGTAGGAGTATATTTCGGAAGCCAAATTCTTGCTTATTTTGAAGATATAGGTAGTGCTGATCAATTTGTAGGTATGGCATATATTCTACTGTTGTTTTTTGTCGGTTGGAGAATGATGGAGACATCTAAAACTGAAAATACTCCTTATAATGAGTATGAAGCGTTAATTAAAAAATACTGTTTTTATCCAATAATTCGGGTTGGTAAAAAAGATAGAAAAGTGTCTTTATGGTTTTTGGTTTTAATAGGAGGTTTTGTTGGCATTCTTGCAGGTTTAATGGGTGTGGGAGGAGGTTTTCTTTTGGTGCCTGCAGTTACAATGCTTCTTGGTTTAAATCCCGCAATTGCTGTTGGTACTACTATACTGGTTGTTGCTTTGTCGACAGGTTACGGCACACTCCTTTATTCTGGACAAGATCTTGTGGATTTGGGAGTTGTCTCGATTTTATTGTTTGGTAGTGCTTTAGGAGCAAAATTAGGAGCAAAAGCTTCTCACATAGTTCCTGAGAAAGATTTGGAGTTTTATTTTGGAGTTATGATGTTTTTAGGAAGTTTTGCCATAGTTGTTGATCAGTTAAGCAGATATTTAGATGTAGCTTTCTTACAGGATTTTAGTATTTTCGTTATTGTGAGTGTGGCTTTGTTTATGTCTGTTGTTATTTACAAGGATGCGTTGCAGGAGTGGCTGTCGAAGTAATGTTTATAAAAGTGCAACACTAATACACAAACTATGTCGGTAGAAATTAACGTATATACAACACCATCTTGTCCTTATTGTGTGAAAATAAAACAATGGTTAGATCAAGAAAAAATCGAATATGAAGAACACGATGTGGCAGAAAATCAAGAAAAAGCTAAAGAAATGATTCAAAAAACAGGTCAAAGAGGCGTACCACAAACAGTTGTAAGAAAAAATGAGGAAGAAACAGCGATAGTTGGGTTTCAACCTCAAAAAATCAAGCAAATTGTAGAAGAATAAGAAGTATCCTCTTCACAAAAACCCTATTATTTTTTTATTAGTAGCCAGGTGTTTGTCTATTATGAAATGCCCTCAAGAAATGAAAGAATTGATGAAGGTATTATACAACCTTTCCAGTTCTGAGACAGAAGTTCTTTACTATCTATGTGACAAAGAGGCACGAGTACAAGAAATAGCAGACGACCTTGGTAAAGACAGATCCACTATCCAGAGATACTTGTCCAAATTAATGTCTTCTAGTATAGTCAAGAGAGAATCACGTTCAACAGAGGAGGGTAAAACTGGAAGATACTATGTATATAGTGTTCCGGATAAGAAGAAAATGAAAAAGAATATCGAAGAAAAAATGGAAGAATGGAAAGAAGAAAAATTCGAGGCTATGGAAAGCGTCTAAAAACCAGCAATTCTCGCTACTTTTTCTTACTCAAATACTTAAAAAGTTCATTAAATATACACAAACTATGAGAGTTGTAAACAAAGGTAAGGGTAAACCAAAATTCACAATTGTAGGTTCTGTGCATGGAGACGAACCCGCAGGTAAAAAAGCAATCGAAAAAATCCTAAGTGAAGACTTAAAATTTAAAAAACCAGTTAAATTTATCATAGCTAACGAAGAAGCACTAGAAAAGGATAAAAGATACTTAGATACGGACCTGAATAGATCTTTCCCTGGAAACCAGAATAGCAAATCACATGAGGAGAAACTAGCGCACAGACTAAAAGATGAAGTAAAAGGTACAAAAGTACTTGATCTACACACAACAAGGTCATATCCTAAACCTTTTGCAACAATAAAAAATACTAATGAGGAAACAACAGAGCTTATAGAAGCCTCAAATATTGATAAAGCAGTTTATTTTCCTGAAAGTTCAGGAACTCTTGTAGAAAAAGCAAAAGCCGGGATAGTGGCAGAAACCGGTTATCAAAAATCGCAAGAGGCTGTTGATAACGCGGTTAGTATAATAAAAAACTTTTTAGGATATTTTAGCGTTATAGATCATTCTTTTGACACATCGGTCCCAAAAATGTACAAATATAAAGAAACTGTTGAGGGAGATTGGCAATTCTTAGCAGAAAACTTCCAGAAAGTAGAAGAAGGAGAGATATATGCAAAGAATGGGAGTAAGAATCTAAAAGCTGAAGAGATCTTTTATCCTGCGTTAATGTCGACGAACGGTTATGAAGGCATGCTAGGTTTTAAAACATTAAAAATAGAAAATTAAAAGAAAAAAAGTAAAGCGTGTTTTTTATTCTTGAGTCTTATCGTAAGCCATTCCTGCAGGACAAACACCTGTGAATGAGCTTTGGATAAGGTTCAGTGCAACAAAGGCAGGTATCAAATAAAGCCATTCGTTGTATAGGTAGCCTGCTGCTCCGCCTAAAAGGACGAAGGTTCCTGCAAGAGTTCTGACAAATCCTTCTCTGTTAAGCATACAACTTAATGTGCGAATGCTTCCTTGTTATAGTATGCTGTTGCTAGCACGAATAAGCCTCCTAGGAAAAATACTACTGAAACCATTAGCGTATAATCTTGATCTGCTCCAAGTGTGGAGAAATCTGTGAGTGTGGTTGCTAAAAATCCTATGTAGCCTATTGCAAATATTGCTATCAATACAGATAGTTTGTCCCATGCTTCTTTCAAACTCCCTGTCTTGAGAGTTTTACGAAGAGTTCTTGCTTCATAAAAACCTGACAATAGCATTAAAAGACCTAAAAGACTTAGAAGTACTGAAACACTGCTGATCATTTTATTGTTCACCTCTTATAATTTCCGGTATTTTTTCTTCATCGCTTTTGTCTATGTTGTCTTTTATTTTGTTCTTGCCTATTGTTACAGCAACTTGGCCAATAGTGTCTTCAAATTTCTGGATTAGTTCTCTCAATTCTTTTGAGCCTCCCTTGAATTCTTCAATCTCTTTTTCGTCATTTAGAACGACGTTTTCATCATTTTTCACAATACCTGTTGCTGCTTCGCCAATTATATCTCTATAACCATCAAATAAAATCTGTGCTGTGTAAGTATAAAATTCATCCGACATTGTGCTATTATTGAAATATTATTTTTTCTTACTTAAAAAAACTTCCTAGATAAGTCTTACTAAGCCCTCTTTTTTGAGAATGAAATTTACTAGGAACATCTTTATTGAATGAATAACACAATACTATTTTCCATAAACCCTTTTTCTACCTTTTTATATCGCTTCAAAAACAATTCAAAATTTCCCTCATTCTTCAGATCCTGGTTGTTGTAACTCTAATAATTATAGGATTATTAACTACTAATATAGCGATATTATGAGAGAATTTGTGGTTGACCATGTAGAAGAAGCTCAAGTATTGTTTGAAGAACTTTTGATAGAGCACGGGCTATTGATGTTTATAATTTCTCAATTTTTGAATGGTGCCGGAGTTCTTGTTATAATACCTGATGAGGCTATAACACCAACCTTCACTTTGATGTTTGCAGACAGCATTCTAGACGCAGTATTTTTTGCAAGTGTTGCTGCCGCAGCAATAGTTGCAGGTAATTTCTTCCTATACATGTTCTTCAGACTATTAGGAGACCGATTTATCTCTTCTAAACGCAGGAACAACAGATTTTGGAGATTTATGGAATGGGCTATTAAAGGCAATGCAAAAATCAGCCTTGTAGTGCTTAGACTAGTGCCTATGGTTGGCGGTATGGCAGCTATACCGGCAGGATTAGTGAAAGTAAAAGTAAAAACTTTCTTAATTTATTCTTTCATAGGCTTTCTTATCTATGAGTTAGTTCTTTCCGTAGGGATATGGTATTCGATTGAGAACGATATTTTTGTTGAATACATGCCTGAGACACTTTCTAGCGATTAACTCAATATATTATTTCATAAAAATAAAAAAAAGAAGTTATTGTTGCATTTTCAAATCTTCAATTTGCAGTTCCTGCATATCGGATTCCGCTAAAACATCATTATATACGTTTTTCACGTGCTCAATAACTATATCTTCATCTTGTTCATAGTTTGCAGTTATTTCTACTTCATTGTAGACTTCTCCTGATTCTTTTTGATAAGTTCTGAAACGGTATTCTATTTCTTTATCGCCTATTTGCTCTTCTGCATAAACGTTAGAAACTGATACTGTTTCATCTTCTATTTTTTTACTGGGTTTAAACCATGTTGCAGGGAATTCTCTTTCTGAATAGATTCGTGGACTTCCTTGACTTACATGTTCTAAGTTTTCTAATACATCCAATGCGGCCGAAATACTGAAAACAGGTTCGTCTCTCCAATTAATCGGGCCTGAATCAGAAGCGCTATATTCTGGCTTATCTTGCTTGTAACGTGGTTTGAAGTTGAAAGAAGATGTTTCTTGAGATTTTGTGTCTTTAGAAGAACTTTTTTGGGTGTGTGTTTTAGTTTCCAATTTACCCCTGTCTAAAGTTGAATTTTACGTGTTTTAATTTCTTTCGGAGAATGCGAATTACTTCTATAAAGCTCTTTGATCAACTTTTTCTGTTATTATGGTTGAACGAGATAGAGATTTTACTTCATCAGCTTTTATACAGAAAGATAATAAAATTCTGCTACTGAATCACAAAAAACTAGAGAAATGGCTACCGCCTGGCGGACATATAGAGGAAGGAGAAACTCCTGAAGAAGCGGCAGTGAGAGAAGCTAAAGAAGAGACCGGCTATAAAATAAGAGTAGTAGATCCTTTCGAAAAGATAAATGAATTAGAAGAGACCGAAAATCTTCCTAAGCCGATCAATATCAATTTACATGAAATAAAGAATGAGCATTATCACTGTGATTTTGCTTACATGGCTAAAGTAGTGGATAAAGACGAGGCAACACACTCTGAAGAACATTTAGGAGTAAAATGGTTCAGCAAGGACGATATTAATTCAGAAGACTTTGAAATACCTCGTAATGTGGTTGAAACTGCTCTTAAAATTTTAGATTAGAATTGATTTTTTCTGGTTTCTTCTAGCCATTCTATTACTCCACTAAATCCTGTTGCTTTATTTTTCTCTATAAGTTCTGTCCTAGGCAAATCTAAGTATGCCAGACCATAATTATTGCATGCTTCTTCCATGCTTTTTGCTTTCCTAGCTTCACTAGTAGAACCATTTAGGATAGGCATAACACCATCTAAATTATCTTTTTCATCTATTATTTTAG
>SL_4KL_010_BRINEDRAFT_10001488_pt1 | contig 12943 bp, 16 predicted proteins | sample SodLak_010_BRINE_2_FD_10664 | JGI IMG/M metagenome (IMG submission 10664)
TACCGTTGGATAGCTCTCAACGGCAGGATTCCGAATATATAGTTTTTATTTGGTTTGACACGTGGCGTCCAAAAGTTATGAGGACAAACCCCTCCTGGCTTGTGGATGTTTTTTTTATGGCTGGTGTTCACCAGCAACCTGATCAGTCAAACTACCTGGCTGAAGGTCAAACTTAAACTTGTAACCTTGGATATCTTCTGTCTGGCTGGCAGTGTCCAGCAAGCCCAGCAGTCAACTTTTCTTGCTGAAGGTCCCTATTGTAACTTGTAACTTTCCCGAGACATAAGACATTTTTAAATCGGGCTGGCAGTGACCAGCAAGCCCAGCAGTCAACCCAACTGGCAGAAGGTCTAAACCCGTTGTAACCTTTTACTATATAACACGCCAACAGGGTAACCCCTGCTGGTGTAGTCTTCTACCTAATATTTTGCGAGCAATTTGTGGCTTTTAATTGGTACTCTTACACTCTGGCAGCCGTACAACTCCAGGTAAATCCCTCACGCAACTGCGCCAAGTCATTAGTACAAACATGAATGCACAGTCGCAATCTCCTGACATGCCATCAAATGTCAACTCTGCGCGCATCGCACCTCTCCCTTCCATCGCACCATCCTAAAAGGTTAAAAAGGCACCATGTACATCCACCAAGCACACCCTGAATGCTATGAGATGCATGGGCCGCACATGTAAACATCCAAAATGCTATGAATAAGCTATATGGCCTAGCACCTGGCCTCCCTGAGTTGATGCTGAAGCTCCTGTCCTCCTGGCTTGTAGCCTGGCTGGGCTGGGCACCATGCATGCTGGATGTTTCGATGCCTGAGCATTGATGGGCTTGATTTATTCTCTACAACCCAAATGCACAAAACTGCACGCGGCATGACCAAAGCCCGCGTTTGCCAGTGCAGCGCGTGCCTCAACACCACCTATACATGCCCTCCTTCAAAGAAGCATCCAATACTGCTGGCCTTTTCCGCTTTTTCCAGTCATGCATACATGTTTGCCTAACTCTCGCTCACTCTCTGTTTGCCCTGCTCACATCTCTCTTCCTCTCATATTTCTATCAGCACCATGGCAGACAATTCTGCACAGTGGCGCTTATCAGTCCCAGGGCAGGCACCTGGCCTCAAAACACCCTTTGCCTGCCGACTGCAATGCGACAGCGCCAGCCTAGCTCCATGGCTGGCGCTCACTCGACGCGAAGATTGTGTAGATGATGGTGCCAAATAGCTGACACAAACAAGTTGGGTAGAAGAGCGCAAATGCCCACGAGTTGGTAGCGTCCAGCAGGTAACCAGCTGCTGTGACTCCCAACACGCCGGGCAGTGCGCCTGCTGTGTTGGTGATGCCCAGCAAAGCACCTGAGTAAATAAAAAACATTGCCGGGAAAGGATGAGACGGGTGTGAGGCACATGGATTTGGAGTTTTACAGGTGACATGTTGATGGCATTATGAAACAACACAGTGCAGGCAGTCAATAACAAGGGCTAATGAGCGCATCCTCCTCTTTCACAGGTTGAACGGGCACGACAAGTATGGAAGCAGTCAAGGCGACATTGCCAAAATAACATCAACTGCATTATGTGCATATACAGCAGGCTTGTTGAAATCCTTCATCAAACAACATCAGCAGCAGCACGCTGGGCCATCCTCAATGGGAAACGCATGGAACACTTGAGTCTGGCAAGCTCTTGTATTTACTTAAAAGCGGAGCTCCAATTACATTGTGAAGAAGTGGCGCGTTTGTGTTTAGAGTGTTTTGTTCAGATGCACAACACTGCATGGACCCAGCTCACCCTAAACTTGATCAACAAGCACGTATGCAGCCTGCCTGCTTGATGGAGAGCATATTCTCCCTGAGCCTGAAGAGCAATGTTTAGATAACTAAGCGCGCAGGATGAAGGTAATTCACCCTGGGTCTCAGCTGACAGGCTGTAGACCATAAGCCAACTTCTACTCTAATTGATGACCAAGATGGTTGTCAAAGTTGGGAGGCTTCGCCGAGCACACCTTCGCCTAGGCCAAAAAATGCCTGCCCTGACTTACCAAGGCAGGGCCCCTTCCATAAATGCAAGAGGGGTTGCCTACAGGAGGGCTTTTCACCATGGAAAAGCCAAGGAGTGGGTGTGTCTCGTTTCTGCGGAGAGCTACCCATTTGTGGGTGACAAACCTAGTAAGGAGCTACTGAGAAATATTTGTGGTCGCCCCCCCAAACGCCCCCTCCCCCTGCTGTCTCACTACGCTTTTTAGCATCAATCCTCAGAATTTGAGAAGCCAGGGGGGTCAAGGCACCTCAGGGGCCATCCCTGAGGTGCAGGTCCCAGCCTGCTGCTCCTGGCTCTGCCCGTTGTGATGTCCGGGCTTCCAGATTTGGCTGTCTTAGCCCAAATGAGCAAGCCTGAGCTTACATGTCTTGTTTTAATGATATATCTGCGTTGGAAGGCCGATAAGCACAGCTGTCCTTGAAAATGTTACTCAAGCCAGAGTGCCTGCTGACAGATGCTTGTGTTTCTTCACATCCGCTGGGCCAAAAAGACCAATACGGCCATTGAAACAAGGCTGCTGCACGGGAGGAAGTTATCACAGCCTGCTGACATTGCGGTTGACTGACCCTGCAGGACACTTAAAGAGTGTAAATTCAATCCGCTAATGCCTTGCCCCCGCTCGACAGCACGGCCAACTCAGCAACTATACACATCTAGGACATCCACTTCTAATCAAAAAGGATCAGGCCAATTGGTGGCCTTGGCAGATTTTGGCGCAACTTTCTTGAACCAGCCTTTAGGCCATCTCGCCCCTCCCTGGCCTCTTTCACTTTCCTCACCCCAAGATGACACCTCATGTCCCAAGTGCTTCAATTTCGAGGTCATAGCCTGATTTGGAAGCTTGTGTACAAGAGGCCAGCCAGCCATTAGTCCAAATCAGCCCTGGCACCACCTGCCCAGCCCAGTTCACACACGGGCCCTCTGTCCGCCTGCTTTACATCGCCAAATGCAGTTGAAATCATCTTTTTTTAACTCTTCAGGGCATGGAACGGTGCACAGGGTGGAAAAATTTAAAAAAGAAGTGCGCACTTCTACAGCTTGGCTCAGGGTTAAGTCATGCGTGCATTTGCTCATATCAATGCAAGTATGCTACGAACAGTGCGTCTATTAAACCTCAATTTGTCCTCATTTGGTGTAAAATGAGGGTTGAGGTCGGGAGGGGGGTGGGGGCCGTGGACCCCTTATCTGACTCCCCAGCAATCTCTAACCACCCCTATTTCACAAACATGTATACAATTGAAAGTGCCAACTAAGGCTATGAGCAGAACTGCTCTCCTTCACGAACAGGGACACCAAAACGCTTGACCACAATGGGTGCAAGCTGGTATGACTGTACAGCACTCTGTGCTTGGCTGAGCGCACTCCGGCCCTGGAACAGGGAGAGCAAGCATTAGCAAGGGAGGTCTCCAACAAACTCCAGGGAGAGCCAGGGCAGTGATGCAGAAGGCAGCAGCAGCAACAGCAGCAGTTGAGACTACTACTTAAAAACTCCCTTGATCCTCTTTATTTGCTCATGTTAGGGTTTAGGTTAGGGTTAGGGTTGTATTAAGTTACACAGTAATGAGCGGGAACACGGGGGGATGCAGGGGAGGGAGGGTCGCATCAGACGCATTGAGGTTTTTTAGTGTGTGAATTTTAGCGATGCCGAAAATGCAATCAAAATACGCATTACCCAACCCTGGTTTGGCTTGGCAAGGGCTGGACCGTTGGTGAGGAGACCTATGCTCCTCATATATGCTGCTGCCTTGCCCGCCAGGGTGAGGATAGTCTCAGTAAAGACATGCTGCATCCAAATAGCTGGCAGGCTCCCGCTCAAGGTGCTGGCTTAGCTCATCTTGCTTTTATAAATAGCTTAACAAGCCACGAAACTAAGCTGCAGACCTATGAAACCTTCTTAATATGTGTTCCACAGCTCAGCTCGCAAAAGTCCGCCACACTCTGAATGGCCATCGGCACATAGCGTAACTGCCGCATCAGCTCAGTGCAAACCATGCTTGCTTGCCCAATGGTAATGGCACTGCTTGATACTTCTACGTTACCTGCGAACTGGGGAGACAGGTCCTGGTGATTGCAGTACAAGCCTGCTCTAGACCAAGCTGACAGCGCAAAAGCGGCAGACATCAGCGCTACAAGCACGATGATCGTTGGGTTGCCGATCGACAAGAGCCCCGCGCCTGCAGTCTGTGCACATGAAACGCAAGCATACACGGTTGGGCTGCCAAATGATAGGAGCCCTGCGCCCACAGTCTGCGCACATGGAATGCAGGCAGACACACACTGCCGAGATAGGCCAAGCCATCTCGCCACAGGATCATGCAGAGGGTGTGGTTCATCGGCGCGCACCAGGGGCAAGGGCCCTTTCATGCGGGGGCACGTGCTTTCAAGTGAGTACTGTTGATGGATGCACACAACGCACTGGTGTGGCCAGACGCCAGCGTGGTGGGTGATAGGGAGTTCACAGGCTACACACAAGGTCTCTGACCACAGACAAAAGGTTGCAATGCTGCTCATGCTGCTCTGGCACGCTGCATCGAGCCTTGGGATGGCTGACAGGCATGGTCATGGCTGACCGGCATGGTCACATGGTCTCAGGGCCCAAATGGTTAACAGACAGTTAGCTGATCACAAGGAGCAGTCAGTCCGGGGGTCTCTAAATTCCTTGTCAGCTTCCCTGCCGCACCTGAGTTGCAGCGGCTGCGGACGTGCTGTTGATTGCGTAGGGCGTGAGGAGTGCGCAGCCGACCATGCACGCTGCAGGTCCCAAGAAAGCAATGCCTTGGCAAATCTTGCGCACGCGGGTCAGGGGCATTCCCTGCTCAACCATGCGGTCGGCGATTGGTCCCACCTGCAAGTGCAAGATCGTGTAATTATGGTTCATGCATCCTGAAGGAACTTGCAGGCGTTCTTGGCAAGTGCACCCCTCAGCACGAGAGCCCACAGGGGGCACAGGTGTGCAGGAAAATGCAGGGCAGGGACTCCGGAGCACCCAGGTGCTTGCACCAATTGTTTGTCATGAGGAGATACTAGATGGCACCCAAGCCCAATGAAGGCTTGCGGCCAAGTGAGAAAACTACACGACGGCGACTGCACCTAACAAATAATGCAACAAAAATGCAGACTTCTACAAGGATGCCAACAAGTAGCCTCCGACATGTGCGACAACTTACTAGGGGCATCATTGCAATCATGGCGGCGTACGGAATAAGGGTCAGGATGGAGCTCTTCTCCACGTTCAGACCCAGCGCTAGCTCAAAGTAGGAGGGCAGCCATGCCAGCAGCGTGTAGTACCCCCAATTGAAGCAAAAGTGTGCGCAGGTGACAGCCCAAACAGCTGGAGATCTGAACATAGCGCCCCAGGGCACTTTTTTGTCGCCATCACTTGTACTGCTACTTGTGCTGGTGCTGTTGCTGCTGTTGCTACTGCTGGGACTACTTCTGGCAGTGGCGCCACTGCTACTGCTGGACAATGGATCCGCACTGCTGCCAGAGCTGGTGTACTCGGCAGGGGCAGCATTCAGCTGGGTGTCCTCATCCTTCTTCACCGCTGGCCAGAAGCAGCACCAGATCAAACCCATGATGGCAAACAAGTAAAAGACCGAAGGCCAGCCGAAGCAGCGGATGAGCGGCCCAGACAGGAGGAGTCCCACAGCGCTGCCCACATCCAGCCCACCCCACACCATGGACACCGCCCGCGCTCGCTCAGTTGAGGGCATCAGGCGTGCAAGCACTGTGGTAGCTGCCGAGGGAGCCACACCCTCACCCAAACCGACCAAGGCACGAGATGCACAGAGCCACAAGATACCCATTTGTGCAGCGGGCGGAGCGATTAAGGTGCTGCAGGCAAGGCAAGGGAGGGAAGTTGGCACTTTGGCATGCATAAAATTGCGGTAGGGCTCATTTGTACGCGCGCATGAATGCTCAGTTAGTGCATCAGGTTCTTTGTTCTCAACAGCAAACAGGTATGGATGCTCGTGCAGAGCCCAGATTTCCTGTCTCCCTCCAGGCATCATGCAAAGGGCTGGTGGCATGATCTGGATGTAAAGCTGACTATGTTGGCGCACACAGCAAGCGAATGCCAACTCACCCAAATGACCAAAGTGCCACTCCTGCAGCCAGCACCTTGGTGCCACCAATCTTGGTGGCAATGTATCCACCCGGGAGTTGGGTGGCTGTGTAACCCCAGAAGAATGAAGACGAAACAAGGCCGCGATCTAAAGCACTCCAGCCCAGCTCATGGGCCATGGGAATGACAGCCACCGACATATTGACTTTGTCCATGTTGCACAATACAAATGCTACCTGCAAGCATGCCACAGGCAGGGTTCGCATGAAGGGCCAGCATGCATGTCAAGGCTGATGCGCACAGCTGCGGGCTAAAGTACCGATGCAACACGACCCCAACAACACAGGACAGTGGCATCGCAGGGGGGAGATTGCGTCTTCCTGCGGGTCACACCCAGCACAGTGCACATGATCATGCGAGCCACACACCAGGCACACCTGTCGAGCAGACTAGTGCCAGCGCACCTGCACAGCACGCTGCTTCCTCTCTTGCAGGGCACTTGCCTACAGTGGGCATCACTGCACGCTGTGCATGCCAGAGATGCTTGGCGACACTAGCAGCATCGTGCTTCCAGGCCACAAACCAGTGGGAAAGTGAGAGTGCCCAACAAGTGGCCCAACAAATACTTACAGCCATCATCAACACCACTTTCCAGCGGTGGGGCAGCTTTTCTTGAGCAGGAACGGTGCTGCCTGCTGAATTGCTGCCCTGCAGGCTGCTGCTGTCATCAGAGGGCTGCGCGAAGCCGCCCGCTGCAGCAGCTGCAGTCCCAACTTGCCGATGATGTCCCGCCATGGGCTGCTTCCGCCTCAACGCCGTGTGATGTTGTGGCCACATCGGGGGCAGCAGTAAGCCCTCGCTGCCACTGGGCGTCGGTAGCCCTCCCTGGCACGGCTGGGCTTTACTCGCGGGCCATAATGACGATGCTGCTGCTGGCGGTCCACAGACATGACGATGCTGCTGCAGCCCTGTAGGATGGTATTGGCTACCCCTCCAGAGTCCAGGTATTGAGGGTGCAAGTCCAGGGATGTTGTTCACTGATGCTGGCACCCCTAAGCCCCGCAGCATCATCACTCTTCCCACCTAATCCTCTCAGGCCAAGCCCTTTTAGGCTTTGCTTGCAGGGTTGAGGCCTGGTTTGCACCTGCTGGTGCAAGGAGAGGTGACCAATTCGTACCGATGCGCATATCAATTCCTCGACAGCCAGTGAAGTAAGGTGACAAAAGACACAGAGCCGGAAAGAAGGAGCACAGGCCTTGCAAGGGGGGGGGCAAGCGATGGGCGAAGCCTGCAGCTCAGGAGTTCCTGGCCTTTTTCCCACATCACCGTTGCCAACGCGCAGCTCACAGCCGCACGCACACTGGGTATGAAGGACAGTTCAGCTTAAAGCGCGCACAAGATGGTGATGGACAGAGCCTGAGCAAGCTCAGACAAATGGGACACACCTCACCTGCTTCTACTCCCTTCCTCTCACTGTCCGACTTAAATATTCTTAAATTCTAATATTTAGCTAGGCAATACGACGCTCCTACCATTGGTAACTAAAATATTTGCATTGATGAGAGGGGCATTAAGCACGGTTGCAATGAGCAAGGACATTACATCAAAGGAGTTCAGAGCGGCATGCCTCAAAACGTTCTAAGAGCTTCAGCTGATATGATTCCAGGACACCCAAGGCCTCAACACGTCTCTTCAGCAGGCCACCTCCAGCTCACTTTTCCTTGTCCTGCAGCGCATGCAACCAAGGTTACCTCAACAACAAACGACGAGGACGCAGCATGTTGTATCAGAGCTGTCTCAACACAAAGCATGGAGTGAGACGGAGCTTGGCCACCTTACTGGATTGGGTGCATGTGCGAGTTAGATTTCTTCCCTGCTGCTGATGAACCTGCTGCTCCTGCTGCTGCTGCTGATGATGATGGTGATGATGGTGATGATGATACATGTTAGTGTGTCCAAGCTTCATGCTAGTGCCTTAGTCTGGATGGTGCTCAAGTCCAAAACCAACTTCCAACAATCTAGCGACGCATGCACGTGGCAAATAAGTGATCTTCCAGTGGTCACAGCACAACATCAAATGTTTTGAAAGCCTCTCAAATAAGAGCTGGAACAAGGTCTAGCATGCACAAAGCATGTTTTGCTTCAGACTGCCTGTTCAGCCGGCACTTGCAACGCAGCACACACCTTGTCATTGGGTTCTGAGTCCTGCATGGACATCGCAAGCGCCCTCTGAAGTTCCTCATCTTCCATGTTGTCAAACATGCTTGCATCCCCCTGTGATGGAGGCTGCTGCTGCGGCTGCGGTTGCGGCTGCGACGGCGGTGGCTGTGGCTGCTGCTGGGGTGGCTCTTGCTTGGAGGAGGCTGGGGGTGCTGAGCTTTGCCCCTCTAACTTCTTCTCCTGGTCTGCTTGCATGGACAAGGCCAAGGCCTGCTGCAGCAGGGCATCCTCATCCAGCTCCATTCCCTCAGCCCCAGCTGCTGCTGCTGTTGTTGCTGCCGCTGCCGGCCCTTCCCCAGGCTTTGTCCCCTTGGCCTCAGCCGCAGCCCCACCTGCTGAATCACTTGCCCCGCTTGGCCCTGCTGCTGTAGCTCCTGCAGCCCCCTCCACCACATTCTGGCGTGCACGCTCCTCCTCCAGGGACACACGCAGCGCAAGTGCGAGCTCAGGGTCCATGTTGGGGTCTACACCAAACTCATAGGGAGCACCGCCCTCAGCTGCGCCTGCACCGCCAAAGTCTCCACCCTCGCCTTGAAAGATGGGAGAGCCAATGAGCACATCTGACAGGACAGGTCCTGGGGGGACAGTGACCTGTAACAGGAAAATGTGACAATGTCAAGCAGAAGCGAGCACGCAGCGGAGCTGCTCCTCAGCAACCCCCACAAACACATGCAGTTGCAGGTCTGAGCAAGTTGACAAGTGCTCTTGCAGTAGACCCCTGAGGGTCAACAGACGTGCGCTTATTTTCAGGCAGGAACATTGCCAATGCAGCCGAGCTGTGCTATCGTGTTCACAATCCAAACACTTGCCGCAGCATGGCAGGCAGTCAGCCAGGCTTTGCACATCACATAAGGATACTGTTGGAGGTGGAGAGAGCATGGATTGTACATTTTGCCAACAAGAGCACAAATTTGGCAGTCAGATGCGACAAGGCAGGCTTCTCACACAGGAGTGTTGCACTCAGATGGCTGTGTTCCAAGTTTTGGCACAATGCGGCTGGCATGGGTGCAACCCACTCACAAGATGGCTGTTGTTGTTGCTATTTACTGCCTCATGGAAGGCGGTCAGCTTCTCGTCATTTTCAGCTTCACAGCCGAAGCTGACAACATCCACCGCGACACTGTTCTTCTTCAACTTCTTAGCGATCTTGATCAGAGTGTCCTGCCGCAAAATGCAGGTCGGGAAGGCGAGCTGGTGCGTGCTGTCTGTGAATGCAACACACACGGTCCCTAGTGTCGATGCTGGAAACTGATGCAAGCTCATTCTGATGCAAGACTTCCTAAAATGCAGTCCCTGCCAGTGACACGACGTATGCTGGCACATAGCCCAGCTTGTCTCCTTCAGCAAGATGTTGCACACATGCAATGCACGCTGCCCATGTCCATGCATGGACCTTATATGAAAACAATGCGCGCACTGTCCTTGCAGCATTGTGACATTGCCTATCAACCCCTGGCGCTGGTGCTGCTGTGCAACCATGTGCACAAAAAAGCTGTCGTTCGTTGGTCTGTGCTCTGGGATCCGCATGGGCCAAGGCTGCGTGCATATTCTCCACGAAAGCGGCGTACAGATGCATAACCAGGAGCCAACTGGGTAGGACAGGTGAGCACCACGTGTGATCAAACTCCTAGGCCCCCCCTGCACAGGGGTCTGCCCCTCTCCCCTGCAAACCACATGCCCACCTTGTCCTCTTTCAGGGGGCTGGCCACAAAGATGACCACACGTTGCCTCTGGTTCTTGTTCTGGCGGTGCTTGAGGGCAAGCTGAGCGATTTGCACAGCTGCACTAAAGTTGGAGTGCCCCTCAACATCAATCTCGGTCATGCAGTTCAGCACACGGCCCAGGTCCTGTGTGGGCGTGACCAGCACCTGGGGCGTCTTGCCAGCCATGGTCAGCACTCCCACGGTGTTTTCGGGGTGCGCCTGGGTCTTAGCACCGGCCAGCAGGTTCACGGCGTCAGCCTGGGCGGAGAAACGCGTGGGCACGTAATCCCCGCTGCGTACATCTTCCGAGTTGTCCATGATCACCGTAGTGCACTCCGACATTCTCCCCAACTTCAAAATCGTATGAACGAAGGAAGCTAAATTATACGAGCAAATTAAAGGTTTTTAAGTTAAGCGCGTGGTCGATTTCGTGGCTGGTTGTGCCCTTGATCGAGCATTGGCGATCTTAGCGACGTATTGTGTCGCTTTTGATATTGGCAAACAAAGCTTAAGCACAATTTGGGTATCCTAGCTGCTTACGGGGCTCCCGCTTTTGTGCCCTCCTCGATCACGACACCCTTTAAACGTGATAGGCGGCCATGAGGAGCAGCATGGGCAGCCTACAGCACCATTCCGCCCCCACCTCCTTTTCTTGCAGTAGCATCCTCCCTCGCAACAGCAGCAACAGCAGCAGCAGCAGGTGGTCAGACTTTTCCAAGTCTCCCCTTGCACCCCTCCCCCTTGCCAACCCTGTGCAGATGCGCGCACCTGCTGCCCTCTCTTTGCATTGCGGCCCTCAAAGGCAGTGGCGTAGACAGCCATGCAGGATGGAGGGCAGCAGATCCATCCCTGGGTCCCCTGAGCATGTGAGCGTTGATGCGTCACTCGATTCGCCTCTGCAATTGCGGGAAGAGCAGCAGATGCTCCGCATCAGTGCTTGTGCCGTCTTACTCATTCTCCTAGTGTGTTCACATCACTGGGTACTTTGCTGCAAGCTCGCTTGCACATGCCTGGACTAGTCCAAATGCACAATTGTTCGTCTCTCTGCCAGGTCCAATACGGCAGATGGTGTGCACAGGCCTTAGCTCATAATCGTCTCTGCAGCTGCCATTGCACAACATGGCATGGACCCCGGATCTGTGGGCATGTGCCAGTGCAACCAACTTGATGATGCAGCGGCAGCAAGGGCTCAGATCCTGCTGAAGCACCTCAAAGTTTTCTGGATTTGTGGCATGAGTCTAGCTGGCTGCTCTAGCTTACTCCTGCAGTGCTCTCTTCACCAGCATGATACTCCACAGACAGAGTGTGCAAGCAGAGTTGCTATGGTCCAAATGAAACGGTGAAAATTCAATCTCACCAGTAGGTGCCGCGTCTCATGCAATGTGTTCCCAGCCTTTCCATGAACTTCTCCCACCTCCACGCAGATTTATTCATCGTCCCGCCCAGATGTGAGTGTGCGGGCAGCTGCTGGTGCAGCTGCTGGCTCTCCAGATCAAGGGGGGGAAGAGACTGTACCAGCGAAGTGGAAGATGCCTGTCTATATCTTGGGCTGGTGAGTGAGGAGGCTTGGCCTTCATGCGTCAGCCATCATTATCTGACCTTCACAATCACCACCATGTCGGTACTTGCTGATTTAATAGCCATTTTGTCTGCTCAAAGGACTGACACTGCCAGTCTCATGCAGTCTCATGCATGTTTCTGAAGTGGTGCCTTCATTTGCTACGCAATGCAGGTACGCTTTTAATATCATCTTCAACATTTTGAACAAAAGCACGCTCAACACTTTCTCCTGCCCATGGCTGGTGTCGACTTGGCAACTAGGTACGTGCGCATACACAGATGCAGGTGCTCATGTGAATGTGTGCGTGAGGGTTTATTGAGGGTGTGTGAGGGTGTTTTTCCGACGTGTCATGTGTGAGTCCACACGTGTATGTGCGTAAATGTTGCTGCACGTGTGCCGACATATGCGTCCCCATCCATTTGCATGAGTATGCAGACAAGGAGATTGACATGCTTGTTCAATTTTGCCATGCAAGACTAAGCCCCTCCCTCTCTCTTGCTCACCTGCTCCCCATGCATCTTTCTTACTTGCAGCTGCAAGCGGGCTCTTCATGCTTGGCCTATGGGCTACAAGGCTGCAGCCTGTGCCAAAGATTGACAAAGGCTTCCTCGTAGCCCTCCTCCCTGTGGCGTTTTTCCATGTTGTTGGACACGTCAGCGCTTGCTTGAGCTTTAGCCAGATGGCTGTCAGCTTTGCTCACATTGTCAAGTCTGCTGAGCCGGTGAGTGAATGGAGTTCGGCACACTCAGGGAGATTGTTGCAGCTGGCCTGGCAGTTTGACAAGGCCAGGGTAACCATCCGCTCATTGGGATCATGCAGGATTTTTGCAGCTGAACCTTGTTTAAGCAAGGTAGTACTTGAGCAAACAGGCCAGAGATGAGAGATGCATGACCATAGGTGGCACTGTGAATCACAGATACTTTCCACCAGGGTTGGGTCATGCGTTCATTTGCCCGGACCAATGCGCGTATGATACGAACAATTAGCGTATTTAACATCAATGCGTCCGCATTTAGGGGTCATCCTTGAAGGTAGTGGTTAGGGGGGGTAGAGGGGGGCCTGTGAGTCCCCAACTGCCCCCCCAGCTACCTATAACCACCCCTATGCATACTTATGTATATATATTCAAAATGCCTATAGAAAAGGGGAAGGAGTGGGATCATGTCACAATCATCGAGCTGAAAGACAAGTCGCACCAGCACAAGGTGGAGTGCAAGTACTGCAAGCATATCTTTGTAGGTGGTGCTTCCCGCATCAGGGAGCACTTCCCGCACATTAATCCAGCTTGTGGGGTAGCAAAGTGCACAGCAGATGAGGCAGTCCTGCAGCCTGTCCTGGATGAGGTGAGGGC
>SL_4KL_010_BRINEDRAFT_10001492_pt1 | contig 12929 bp, 9 predicted proteins | sample SodLak_010_BRINE_2_FD_10664 | JGI IMG/M metagenome (IMG submission 10664)
CGTCCCGGTCGATGGCCACACCGATCTCACAGTCACGGGTGAATCCATCGTACCGACTATCATCCGCATTATTCCGTACACTTTGGTTTGCCAACTCACGCTGGGATAGAAAGCCGCTTTCGCGGATGGCCTCATGCAGCGCATCCCATTTCTCAGGCGTCTTGACCGCTTGGGAACCTCCTCCCAGGGCTTCCCCTCGACGTATCGTGCTTCGAGCATCCGCTACGTCTCACTCTGTCCAAGTGGAACTGTCTCCCAGTCACCGTCTTGGACGCGTCCCCACACGTACGCCTTCTCCGGAAGCCGACAATTGACATCTACTGGATCGATATATATATGATTTCAAATTTATTAGCGTCAGTGTATTTATTAAGAAAGACCAACCGACATAAGCAGGGCCAACGAACCTACCAACTCCGGACTGGTGGTTGCATTCTGTATTGAAATCATTCTTTTTTATAATTTGGTCGCAATGAACCAGTTCTATCAACACTGCGTTGATTTAACTCCCACATCCGATGCCTACTGTTTATCATAACTGGGACTTGTTCAAGCTCAAGTGCCTTAGCAATCGATAGTCTATGTTTCCCGAGCATATTCCACAAGAGTTCACCATCTCGTCCAACATCAACCGTAATTTCATTTGTAAACGGAGCAATTGTGGCATTGGCCCTACTCCACATTTTTTTGGGGGAATCCTCAGCGAGATCTCGTTGTATCTGAAACCCATCCTGTTTTATTGATTTGTAAAGGAATTCTATTTTTTCACACTTCCGTTTAAATGAACGTGGATCATCATACTCCGTTGCCAAAGGAGTCTCCTCCCATGGTACATTATGCTGATAGTGAAGTCTAATACTTCTTGCGAGTGGGAGATCATCAAACAATTTCCCATTTTGATCCCAATTTCCGCCGATTACCCATCCTCGCCGTTTCTGGTCGTGTAAACCCGAAAGATAAGTGATGTCTGATGGATTGACGTAAAAAACCGCATACGGATCACAAACTGTGTACTTTTCTGGGTATACACGTTGGAAAAACCTCACTGTGAATCGAACCCATTGCACGGTAATCCAGAGTATTGTTTCGGCTACAATGGGCGGGAGCCATCTCACACGGTTGTGGTAATCAGATTTCCAACTTAGATAGCGAATCGTCAATAAGAATGCTCGATCGAATCCCCGTTCCCCAACGGCTCGTATCCCCCTAGCAATCAATGAGATAGCCCGATTCATAAAATGAATTCAAAATGAAAGTAGCGTTCGCTTCTAATTAAATTTTCTTTCACTGTTCGTCGTACCATCACGGAGTGAAGATACATTGATTTACAACCTGTTCGTGTCTACACAGAGACGATGTGGACACCGACCGAATTTTCATACCGGAAATTCCGGCGCAAAGCAGAGGATGTAGGGGTTGTTGATGCGACCATCTCCGCTGTTGAGTTGTTCTCGCGTAAGATCGCTCTCTGTCCGATTATTGAGCGACTCCGTGCTCGCGGAACGATTAGTACGGTCTCGCGAAACGAACTACCAACAATCGCAGATAGCATAACTCATGTAACATCTGAGAATATGCCGTACGGTCCAGTAAATGCCCCCTTTGTTACATCTATTGAATCTGGTTTAGTGCTCGCTAAAACTGGGCTCGCGATAGACCAACGTGGACGGTTTCTAAACGAAGGGTTGTTTCCTTCTGGACGCGGCGAACGGTTCATCGTTGCAAAATTAATCTGGCAACTGTTTCACGGCTCGCCACGCATGTCGAAAGCCGTTCTATCAGGTGACATACCGACGCTAAAACAGAGGGCCAAACAGCTTGATGTTGCAGCCCCACTGATACCACGCTACAATGACAATTATTACCACTGGACTGTAGAAACCCTCCCCCAAATTCGGTATCTCTTAGAGTACGAATCGAATCACGACATCGAAATCACCTATCTTGTTCCCGGTGATTCCCCCTCGTGGCTGAAACAGACGCTTGACCTACTCGGTATCCCTGAATCAAAGATTGAATTTGCATCTCACGATATTTACGAGATCGATACTCTCCTGCTACCATCGTTTCCACTCCAATCGATGGGCGATTTTGACTGGATCCAATCGTCAGTTCTAGAAAACAGTTCTATTACAAAATCACGACAGAATTCTGCACCGAATGTATATATTTCACGACAAAACGCAGTTGAGCGCCGCATAATAAATGAAGCTGAAGTTATGAAGACACTTTCTCGGTATGGATTCGAATATTGTCAATTAGAAAATAATTCTGTCGAAGAAAATATTTCGCTCTTTTACAATGCTGATTTTGTTATCGGACCGCACGGTGCTGGACTTACCGATCTTATTTATTGTGATGATTCTGTAATTATTGAACTGTTTGGCTCAAAACAAAAAAAGAACCATACAGGAAGCTGGCTGATACCTGTGGGCTCACGTACGACTTTCTGAACTGTACACCCAAGTCGACCGATTTGATCGTCGACGTTGATAAGTTATCTACTCAGATTGAGCAGTATCAGAGTTAAACTCTGCAATTGACATCCTCTTCCGCGTGAGGGTCAGGTATTCTCCTTGATTCTGTATAATAGTACCAGTGATCAATATATTGGTGTGATGTACTAGGATTGTATCGAATAGAGTTCTGCGTACTGTCCATCTGATTCTAACAATTCTGTGTGTGTTCCTTCTTCGATAATTTGGCCCCTATCCATTGTGTGAATTCGGTCGGCATTTTGGACAGTGGATAGTCTGTGTGCAATCGCGATGATACCATAGTCTCGATGCATCGATTCAATAGCTGTCTGAACCTCATGCTCAAGCGTTGAGTCCAGATCGCTTGTGGCTTCGTCCAGGACAAGGAAGTCAGCATCTTTCAACAATGCTCGTGCGAGTGCAACACGTTGGCGCTGTCCGCCCGATAAGCGCACTCCATCGTCACCCAAAGCTGATTCGTATCCGTTCGGAAGATCATCGAGGAACTCATCCACTTTGGCAATCTCACAAACGCGCTCGACATCACTTCGCGTCGCATCTCTATTTCCGATTGTAACGTTCCGTTCTAGTGTATCATTAAAGATATGTGGGTTTTGGCGGACGACAGCGATTTGTTCGCGCCAGGATTCGAGATTAAATTCGTTGATAGAGACGTTATCTGCTCTGATTTCCCCACTGTCAGGTGAATACATTCGCAGAAGCAACGAAACAATTGTTGACTTCCCTGCTCCCGATTGTCCGACGAACGCGACAAACTCTCCTCGCTCGACGGTGAAATTGATATCACGCAATACCTGCCCGTCAGCACTGTCGTAGGTAAATTGAACATCATCGAATGAGACACGATTGACTGCGTTGATTGGTCTGTCCCCTTCATCTTCGACTCGCTGGCTCAATTCGTCGATAAACTTCTGAGTTCGAACAACGTGTGATAGGTTCCCTTCTAATTTATAGAGCTTAGAATTGAGAGAGCTCACCACAGGTGCAAGCATAAACATCGCGAACAGGAAGATTCCCAACGCGCCTAGTGAGAGGCCACTGTACACGAACCCGACATAGATTAACACAAAGATGGACAGGGCCGCAGTGAGTTCGTATCCATTATGGATTGCCGCTTCGTTTCGGTAAACGTCGACCGTAGAATCGGTATACTGGCGTATTGATTGGCGAAAATCGTTGTATACCTCATCAACAAGACCGAACATCTTTACATCTCTAATTCCTTGTGTTCCTGCCTGCACAGAGCTTTGGACATCTTCGTTGGCCCCTGCGACACGGCTCCCGACTGTATATGCTGGTTCTACAACGAACCGAAGGAAACCCATGATACCGCCGAGCAACATGATTGCAAATACTGTCATCAGTGGTGAAATAAAGATCATGACTGCAAGATAGACTAATGCAAGAGCGAGTTTTTCTACCGATTTAATCAAGTATTTAAGTACCTTTCCGGCGTAGCGAGTCTCTGTAATAATTGCGTTCAAGATGTCGTCAGTACCGTGTTCATCATAGTATCCAATTTCTGCATTAAGAGCATATTCAAAGGCTTTGGTCCGCATCGCTTCTTCATACGATTGTTGTAAGATTGACCTGAGCCAGGCAACGGTGAAAGAAGCCGTGTACCGGATTGTCATGACCCCTGCGACTCCAATGATTAATGTCTCAAGGGTGAAAGGAATGCCTACGAAGTCATATATAAAAAGAAAGGTCTCCATGATACCGTCTTGTGGCTCCGGTCGACCACCTTCTTGAGCAACTTCTAGGACAGGATAAATGAAACTCAGCCCAACTCCTTCAAGAAACGCAACCACGCCACCAAGGATAACGAGCATACCGGTGAATCGAGGTTTGAAGGCGATGACGCGTTTTAGAGCATCTATCTTTTCTCGTGTTGTGATGTCTTCGCCTTGTTGAGTCATTCGTCTACCGCAGATTGTTAGGTGACGAATAAAACGGCTCGGTTTTAGTGTTATTTAGCTTCCTACCAGGCAATCACCAATATTAATGCTCATTGAAAATGATTTAGCTAAAACAAATAAAAATTTTATAGTAATTGTTGTCTGTTCTAAATCTGGTGAAGATCTGGGTGATCAAGAGTTGTTTCGCCATTGTAGGCACTTACGAGTNCATCAACCCACTGATCATGCCGACAAACAACCTGAACAGGAACCTTGTTGATATTCAATATTTTCGCCAAGCAAGTTCGGTGCTTCGAATCTAAGAGCATAAAATCACCCCTCCGTCCGATATCAACGACAATCTCATTAATATGCTCGTTGAAAAATCCCGAATTCTCAAGCGTTGTTTCCCGTTCGTCACGCAATTCTGCCTGCGTTCGATAGCCATGCTGTTTCAATTTATTATACAGGTTATCAACGTACGCACACCGTTCAAGAACGTCTTTCCGAGAAGTACACCCATTCCACAATTCCTCTCCATTCTTTATCCGATTTAGTATTTCCTGTACAAATGTAGTTTCTGTCCAGTCAACTCCATTATTAAACCGAGCTTGAAACGCTTGATACATCTCTGTTTCTTCGATAGTTTGGGCGTGAAACAATCCATCGTTTCGTGATACTTGTTGATCCCACTCACCCCGTTTAATCGTCCCTACAGGGTACACACGGTCTACATAACTTCCCTGCCGTCCTGAAAAGCGTGATAATTTCTCGGTGTTGATCCATCTAAGTTTGAACGGATCGATTGGAACTCCTGCTTGTCGAAGATTGTGTCCGTACTGGTGACGATAGTATGCTGGAGCATATCGCCAGTATAGTTCGGTTGCAATACCTGATTTGAGCCACCCGTGCTCAATACCTCGTCGGAAAATATAGCTCAGGTGGAGGTCTCTGACGCGAGAAAGGTTTCCCATTATCCTGAATCAATATCTGACCTGATAAGATACTACTGAAATCGATACCTACCATTCATTACGATTTAATAAACACAATCGGTTATGGTGAATCGATACACGGCGATGGATTTCTATAGTTTACAGAATAATCGATGTATAAACCGTGAACATCAGAATGGATTGTGATCCTTGGTGCCATTAGAAATATTCTGCCAAATATCACTATTTAATCATTTCTTCACATTAATTGCGTTGTCAATATACCTTAATGGCCTATCTACATTCCATTCCCGTAATTTCGCCTTTGTTTCACTAGATAGTGAAAAAACGAGTTGGTCTCGAAAGCGTTGATACGGCATACTGATGGCGTGGGAGTACATTTTACGAGTAATGGTGGTCTCGTGTGGTATCGGTTTAATTGGCGGCTCATCTCCGTCAATGAGTGCATCGAGGAGGTCAACCACTGATTCAGCACTGTTACCCAAATTAACGTAATGATCTTTTTGTTGCTTCTGTAATGTCTGGCGATACACTGAGAGATTATCGCGTATGTCGATAAGGAGCGACTCCAGCTCAGTGGATGAAGTCTCAAGACAGTATTCTGGAAGCCTCTCCGCGGAGTAACTTCGCCATTCCGCTATGGATATGGGCACGGTATCGGTTAGGATAGCCTCCTGAATAACGCTCGATCCGTCGGATACCAAAATATCCGATATTCGAAGACATTCGACGAAGTCCCACGTCTCATCGAGAACGTGGACAGAATCGTGTGATAAAATATCTTGATAAAATGGCCGACTGTAGTCAACATCGTCCCGTGGTGCATGCCGAATCAATACGTTTGGAATGACACCGCGTGCTTTGGAGAGGAAATCTGCTAATTTCTTATCGCTCTCGCCGTATGGTGCATAGATTACGGTAGTTCCACCGTCAATTCCGAGCTGTTCTCTGTGGTCGTTAGTATTAGATTCATTATCCGATGAGAACACCGAATCGAACTTCGGCCAGCCAACGCAAAATACACCTAATTTTGGGCGTGTCTTCGGGTGCCACGACTGGGTACGCCAGTTTTCGACTGCTTGCTCTCCATGAAGTAGTCCCATATCGAACCGGTACCATGGCTCCTGCAGCCAATGATCAGATTTGTACGCGTCATCGATACCATGCAGCATGATAACCGAGAGAGTGGAGTTGATAGTATTGATCTTGTGTACGTGGTCAAGATAAAAACCAATCTCGGCATCCGACGCTAGGTTTTCAGTAAAAGTAACTTCGTATCCCTTCTCTCTCGCTACCTCCGCGATTGGCATCACTGCTTCTTCATGCTTTGGCTTATTAACAAAGAACGTGATGCGACGGTCAAGAGAGGAATAAGGACTCAAAGTTACCATTATTCACAACTTATTTAGCGAAGTAAAGTGCCTGTCGGTTGTTCAATACGTAGATACGCTCTTGTGGCGGCGGTTGTTGGTGAGCCATACTTCAGTGTCGAGAATTCTATTTATTATGACTCAGGATATACGCTCTATAGAAATCATTTATATATGAGTCTGAATTAAATGAATTTAAATATGGAAACTCCTATCGTCGTGATACTCGGTGCTGGCCATCCCTTCTCTGGAACTGAACCTTCACCTTTGCAACGGATATCGGGCGACCGCCGAACCCTCGACTGGCTGATTGACGCCTTCACACACGCACTCGACAACCCGGAAGTGCATTTCGTCGGGGGGTACCGTCTTGAAGAGATTTTAGAGGAATACCCGAATATCCACTTCTCACATAACGAAGATTGGGAAGAAACAGGCACCGTTGGCTCACTTCTGTCCGCTCCAATCGACGAAAACAGACCCACATATGTCTGTTATGGAGATGTGGTCTTTCAACCAGATATCGTCGACAAGCTTGCCTCCACAAAAAATACTGCTGCTGTCGTCGATGAAGACTGGCAAACACGCTATCGTTCACGAACCAAAGCAAGCCACGAACGTGCCGAGAAAGTTCAGTATAAAACAAACGAAAACTCCGAAAAAACCTACCTCGACCGTGTCAATACAGATATTGAGCCTTCAGTCGCCGACGCTGAGTTTACCGGTCTCATTCGCTTCGCTCCTGAATCCCTCCAATTTGTCTTCGATCTCATCGATCGCGGTCTACTGACCCCAGAGGACAACCTTTCTGATCTCGTCACCGCCCTTTCCGTCGGTGACATCCATCCTGAGCCAATCAACATCTCCGGAAATTGGGCCGAGCTGGAAACCGCTGACGACCTTGCACGGTTCGTTCTCGATACAAAGGCCAACACTCTCAAGTGCCTCGAATCGATGGTCACCGAGAGTACCATCGCCCCACAGTATACCTTTACTGTCGATGAGTTCAAAGAGGAACAACAGGCAATCCACGCTGACATCAAAGCGACCTTCGACCGTCCAGTTATTATCCGCTCCAGCACCCTCGCCGAGGATGGCTGGGACCACTCTAATGCCGGTCGATTCGAGAGTATCCTAGATGTTCCACCGATGGACGACCGTGCAGTAATCTCCGCCATTAAGGGAGTTATTGCTTCCTACGACGACAACCCCAAGAATCAGGTGCTCGTCCAGCCGATGATCGAGAATGTCGCCGCAAGCGGTGTCGTCATGACCCGATCGGTCGAATACGCAAGCCCCTACTACGTGATAAACTACGACGCTACCACCGGCAGCACCGTCACTGTCACCGACGGTAGCGGTGACGACATTGAGACCATCATTGTCCGTAAGGACGCCACCGAAACGCTTGATGACCTCGGTGACCCGGTGTTAAATCTCTCTGCACTTGTCGAAGCGTTAATTGAACTCGAAGAAGTGATCGGCCACGATGGCCTCGACGTGGAATTTGCTGTCACCGATAGTGGCGAAGTGTACGTTCTTCAGGTCCGACCGATGACCGTCGATCCTGGCGAGCGTACTGTCGACGACGAGACCATGTTGAGGGAACTCGAGCAGGCCCGCGACACCTTCCGTCAAAACCAGTCTGGTTCCCCATTTGTCTTCGGTGATCGCGCTATCTACGGTGTCATGCCCGATTGGAACCCGGCCGAAATCATCGGTCGAACCCCGAGGCTTCTTGCTGACTCGCTCTATCGATACCTCATAATGGATGGGGTCTGGGCGACCCAGCGAGCCGAGTTTGGTTACCGCGATGTGCGACCGCACCCGCTCATGGTTAGTTTCGCCGGCCAGCCGTTCGTTGATGTCCGCGCCGATTTCAACTCCTTCGTCCCTGCGAGTCTCTCGGACGATCTGGCCGAGAAACTCGTAAAATATTATGTTGATCGACTTGAGGCCCGCCCCGAGTTCCACGACAAAATTGAGTTCGAAATCGCACTGACTTGCCTTAGCTTTGATTTTGAGTATCGTGCCCAACCACTGCGCGAAGCAGGCTTTACCGACCAAGAGTTGGCCGAACTCGAAGAGAGCCTCCGAGAAGTCACCCTCGGTGCGTTTGAGCGCGTCGAAAACCGGGTCGATCTTGACGCCGTTGACGAACTCGAAGCACGTTTCGAGGCGGTGACTGCCGCTGACCTTCCTCTACTTCAGTCCGTACGAACCCTTCTTGAGGACTGTCGCCGCCTCGGAACTCTTCCGTTTGCACATCTCGCGCGAGCAGCGTTCATCGCTGTTTCTCTCCTCCGCTCGCTCGAACGCAAAGGCGTGATCACCGAGGCCCAGCACACCCGGTTTCTCAACTCGCTGGAAACCGTCGCCCGCGAGTTCGAACATGACGGCTACCGGGTCGCGACAGGTGACATTGATTTTGATGCGTACGTCGACCGGTACGGTCACCTCCGTCCCGGAACCTATGACATTACCTCGTCACACTACGCCGCCGACCCAGAGAGTTATTTACGTCCGACTGTCGAGACTGCACGCCCTCCCGAAGATATCCCAAACCCACATAATGTCTGGACCGACAAGACGAAAGCCGCTGTTGAGGAGGAACTAGAGGGCATTGGCCTCCCACCGGACGCTGAGCGGTTCGTATCGTTCCTCAGGGACGCAATCGTCGGCCGCGAATACTCTAAGTTTGTCTTCAGCAAAAACCTCAGCCTAGCACTCGAACGACTCGCTGAGTTCGGAGCGACCTATGACCTAGATCGTGATGACCTCTCGCACGTTGCAATCCACGATATCTTCGAGCTCACGACCGGTCAGCCACCGGCCGGCCCCGGCGAGTGGCTCAAAGACCGCGCCACCGAGGGCCGGAGACGACACACGATTGCCCAGGCTGTCGAACTGCCACCGCTACTCACCGACGAACGCGAGTTCGACGCCTTCGAACGGCCTGCCCGCGAACCCAACTTCGTCACCGCGGACACTGTCCGTGCTCCAACCGTCCAACCCGATGAGACAGATGATACACAGTTTGACGACTGTATCATCCTCATTCCACAGGCCGACCCTGGTTACGACTGGCTTTTTGCCTACGACATCGCAGGGCTCGTGACGATGTACGGCGGGACTAACTCCCATATGGCGATTCGGGCCGCCGAGTTCGGCCTCCCAGCAGCGATAGGCGTTGGCGAATCCCTCTATGAACAACTCGCCGGCGCAGAGGTTATCGAGCTGAACTGTGAAGCAAAGACCCTGGAGTCAATCCGATGACTCGGCTTGGTCTCACTCAGCGTGTCGAGGTCATCGAAGACTACGGCGAGCGACGCGACTGTCTCGATCAAGCCTGGACCACGCTCCTCGAAGGCTGGGGCTACCAACCGATTCCTCTTCCGAACACTGTCAATCAGCCCTCTAGATTTCTCGATTCGATGGATTTGGACGGGATTATTCTCACCAGTGGAAATGACCTCGCACATCTCGATAACCCAACCCAGCCGGCCCCAGAGCGGGACGAATTCGAACGCAAAATACTCGAATGGGCTCTCGATCGGTCAGTTCCTGTCCTTGGTGTCTGCCGCGGCCTTGAACTCATCAACGATTATTTCGGTGGCTCGCTCTCGACCATCCAAGACCACGTTGCAACTGAGCATTCGGTCGCGTTCGAGGTGGAAACACTCGAGCTATCTCGAAGCGCAGAGTTATATTTCCCAACAGAAATCCAAGTCAACAGCTATCACAACTACGGTATTTCTCCCGAGGAGGTCGCCAAAGACCTTACTCTTCTTGCGACGGCACCGGATCAAACCGCTGAGGCATTCTTCCATCCGAAGCACCCACTTCTCGGCATAATGTGGCATCCAGAGCGTGATGCCCGATCGACGAGTTTCGATCACAAGCTATTCGACGCGTTATTTACTTCAATAAATCAATGACAGCCAAAGCAAAAGATTCACCCCGAGTTATTCACCTCGCCGCAGGCCAGGGAACCCGCCTGCGACCCCTCACAGACGACCGTCCGAAACCTCTCGTCGAACTCGGAGGTACTTCACTTCTCGAACGGAACGTAGAGACACTCAAAAATGCCGGTGTCACCGATCATCTTGTCGTCACAGGCTACGAGGCCGATAAGATACGTGACCTTGATTTCGAGACCGTCCACAACGATGTCTACGACCAGACAGAGATGGTGTATAGTCTCTTCTGTGCTGCAGACCAGTTTCCCGATGACCAGGATCTATTGATTTCGTATGGCGACATTCTCTATGATCAATCTGTTGTTGAGAAACTCATTTCTAGTACTGCTCCTGTCTGTGTCATCGTTGATCGGAACTGGCGCGATCTCTGGGAAAGACGGTTCGAGAATCCACTTGATGATGCCGAAACGTTGCAGATCGATACGGACAATCTGATTACGGAAATCGGTTCAACACCAACGCGATACGACGATATCGAAGGTCAGTATATCGGTCTGCTCAAGATTCGAAATGATTACGTCGGTCAGTTCGAGACGATTTACGAGGAACTCTCTGATGGCGGAACCTCGTCGGTAGAGATGACACACTTCATTCAGCATCTTATTGATCTCGGCTGGCCCGTCCGGGCCGTCCCCATTGAGGGCAACTGGCTCGAAGTCGATACAATTGCGGATCTGGAGTGGTATCAAACCCAATTAAGATCGAACACTGACCACAGCCATCTCTCCTGGATTATTTGATCGCCGGTTACTTTGTCGAAGCCAGATCCCTCTATCACGTCGAAAAACTCACGATCACTCCCAGTAGATGCTAAATCTGTATCTGCTGTGGCTGGCTAAGGCATAGCAAGACGGTAACAGTAAATTCTACCAGCAACCAGTCGGTGCCAGCAGTTAGAGTTCGGTATTAGTGACATATTCTATCGAATTTAAAAGACGGAACTGATCTTGGAATTGACGAAAAACCGTCCACGCTGACTAATGAAAGTAATTCTACACGCACACAATTTAGTATGGCTTGGCATTTTACACTTTTTAACCCGATTTCTATTATTTGAGTCTATACCGATTCACTTTTTTGGACTTCCTCACGCAACACATCTCGTTTCGTCAGCCCATATAGATACCCAAGCCCCACTGCACCAGTAAACAAAACAATTGCAATAGCCTCCTGGATTGGCGTTGTAGACCGTTCGCTAATCGCACGCTTCACCCGCGAAGGCAACGCCCGAGCAAATAGATCTTTCAAAAACGCACTCTCATTGCCCTGCGCACCAGGATACAACATCTCCATCACACGCTTCGAAAACCCCTGCCAAAAGGAGCGAAACACTAACCATCGGAACTCGCCACGATACGCAAACAGCTTGTGATGCACAACCGCATCCTGGACGTACACCACACCCTTTCCATACTGTTCGCGAATCCGAATCCCAACTGGTGCTTCGTGGGCCTGGATATGTTGATCACCCTTCCGCCCAGTGTTCACGTCGTAGCCACCGACATCGAGAAAGACTGATCGTCGGTACGAAACGTTCGACCCGTACCCGTTCCGTATATTTTCGCCATCCTCCGCAAATCCACGCTCGGTACAGCCAACTAACCAGTAGAACTCTTCGGGAAAGAACGCAGGCTTCGAGGTTACCCACTCCGGCGCGACGTATCCCCCAACAGCAACAGCACCAGTCTCCTCATACGCTGCAACATGGTGTTCGATCCAATCCGGTTCAGCAACCCCATCGTCATCGATGAACGCCACAATCTCACCCGACGCCAACTCGGCTCCCTTGGTCCGGCTAAACGAGATTCCACGGTTCTGTTCATTATTGTGGATTATAACAGTCTCGTGGTCACCGAACTCCGCTGCGACACGATCGTACACCTCGGAGTTACCATCAATAACGAGCACAACCTCAACCGGATCGTACGTCTGTGCAAGAACACTCTCGACGGCCTCGCTGAACACGTCGTAGCGATCCATCGTGTACGTACAGACGACGACCGAGACTTTCATTGCTCGATTCGTTTCGGTCAGTCAAGAATAAGGATTCTGAAATTCTCGGCAGCGGTACGTATGGTGGGAGCGTTCGGTAACCGACGACGACAGGTCAAAAGGCTTATGCGCAGTTTACGATACCATCAACGCAATGAGTAAGTCGACCGAACAGTCGTCAGAAACAAATCGTTCGTTTCTGTCGTTCAGCGATGACGATTCTGTGGCGGAGGTC
>SL_4KL_010_BRINEDRAFT_10001495_pt1 | contig 12916 bp, 11 predicted proteins | sample SodLak_010_BRINE_2_FD_10664 | JGI IMG/M metagenome (IMG submission 10664)
CAGTGCTATCATGAGCCTCAGCTGAGGGCTCAGCGCTGGCGTGAACACGCAGCGATGTTGCACCTGCATCTTGGACTTGATGCCCAAGCAAACGCACAGCGCTGCCATATCTGCACCTTGGGCTGGATGCCCAAATGAATGCACAGCGCCATCATAACGCACCTTGGTTCAAAAGACGAAATGAACGCACTGTGCTGTCATAAGCGTACCTTGAGCCCGGTACCGTCATGGACTCTGAGCATGAGCCATCCATCAACAATCCACTTGCTGCAGTCCCTGCAATTCATGGATCAGCGCATAACACGGTGCCTTGGGCACTCATACAAAGTTTGCAACAAGCACGACACAACACATTCTTACAGCCAGTGAACCCAGTTGCTACCATCCCTGCAGATCACAGGTTGGTGTTCAATACGCTGCCAAAACAACCCCTACAGAACGCACAAGACCCACATGGCCAGCACAAACAATACTGCTCATACACAATGTACAGAGCACATAGCACACACAACAGGAAATCCACTTGTTGTAGTTGCCAATCACGCATCTGCAAAAAACACCCAAGAGTGTGCACACAGAGAGCATGAGAGCATCCAAGGCACATAAGAAAGTCACATCAAAAAAAGAGGTGTAAGCAGAAGCTGCCTGCTAAGTTAAAAGAAGTGCATCCACATTTTCCAGCAAGAAAAGGAAATGAAAGTGATTAGACAGAGGGTACTTTGTGCCATCAATGCACTCTCAACAAAAGAGGAGAACAAAGAGATTGGGATACACATTTTGAGCACCCTGGTAGCCCTTCAATGCCTTATTCAAAGTGGGGCCAGACAGGCATGAGGAAGGAAGATCAGGGAGAGGAGAAGTCAGGCACTCAAATCCATGCAGGCCTTCTAAGTAGCATCCAAAAGCACGCAGCTTAGGGACCATGCAGCACATGGCCAGCCTTGGATCTGACCTATTAGTGTCCAAGCTCGTAGCACAGAGCAGAAGGGGTGCAGCAGACCACAGAGGAGTCAGGTTGCACAGGTACTGCCTTCGCGTCTCCAGGAGCTCGACATACACCAGAATCTCCTGCAGGTGCAAGAAAGTGATGCGTCCCTTAAACACAAGCTCTGGCCGCAGGAGCAACGCCAGCGCGTGTTGCTTACAAGTACAGCAAAGGCTGGTATTGTTCAAACATGATTAAAATGCTGATAGCGCAAGCACATAGACATAAAGCACAGATGAATATAGACTTTCAAGTCCACATAGCCTTGTCCCATGGCTCTTGGTGAATTGAAGCCTTTGAAATAACGTTGAATTGGTAATAGACCTAGAATGTGCGTGCAAAGAGTGTTGCTTTTCTGATCAAGCTGCATGCATGAGCTTTAGGATTAAGGATGCTGCTGTGCCCTGTAGCGTAGCCACAGTGCTCACGTGTGTGGAGCACAATCAACAGGATGAAGCGCGCAGACTAGCTTGAGCCATCTTTTAAGCTTTCCAGGTGCTTGCCTGCTTTGACAGGGTCGTCAAGTTGCCGGTTAAACTCGAGGACGGATGCACCACAAGCTCAGATACAGCTGCTGTGTGGAACCTGGGCGAGGCGCAGCAGTACTGCAGTGTTAAGCTGTAGAAATCCCGTCATGTGTAAGAGGCCTTTCTTAGCATGGATGCTCATGCAACCAGACTTGCTACTTTTACCCTCAAGAAAAATGATTCCCAAGTTAGAGCCCTCACAAAGTATGAAAAAAAGGAACATGATTTGGGCAGTGAAAGCAAGCACACTGCACGTGCACATAACAAGACGATGGCTTGACCTGAGGCATTGCCTCACAACTCTGTAGATCCAAGCCCCTGAAGCGACCTCTAGGCTAGCACCACGGCCGACCCGCGACCCTGTCACTGTGCGTTGCCTCACATCTCTGTCATCCCAAGCCCCTGAAGCAAACGCTCTTACACACCTGCAGTCTTGCTCCTTCCTTTGGTGGTTGTTGGGATCTGGGATGGCAAATCGAGGGTACAGGGCTGCACTCAAGCTCCACCTGTAAATGAGAAACAGTAGGTGTGCCACAGTTATAGGTCCGGGCATGCAAGCGTGCTATCACACATACATTGACTTATTCACGCCACGCCGCAAAAGCGCACACAGCAGAGGATGATGGACTTTAAACTTCACCATTTTTGATCATTGATCATAAATGGCCAAGGCCTTTGCCCAAACAAGGCTTGCGTGAACAGGCGCTCACCCTAGCCCAAATTAATAAGCAGGGCCAGGAAAAGAAGGCGGGCGGCAGGACCACAATGGCTGCAGCATAGCCCGACTTTATGGATGCTGGAAAAATTGGCTGAGCCAGGCAACGTTTTGAAATGCGCTTCCATGCATGACTCTGTAAACAGTGCAGCCATAAAAGGGTTGCGCATCAACGACCCAGGGCAGTCGATTTATTCTTTGCAAAGCTGAGATTACAGATCATGTGACTGAAGCCCCACCATGTTGAACAATCAGCACAGGCAAGATAGCTTGCCCTCCACATGCCAGCAATGGGTACGAAGCACACACACATGCATGCGCGTGCGAATGCATGTGTGTACGAACATACTTGATTAGCGCCACGTCGGCTTTGCTCAGGGGCCTGCGTGCGGCAGCAGCCATGGCCTCCACATCAACGGCCACGCGCAGATCGAGGTCGTGCATGTCCTCTGCGCCAGAGCGTGATGAGGTCTTATAAGGTCAAAGTGCGGCAAAACAAGGCAGGTGACACATAGATCATCCACTTGCTGAGCAAGGGCTGCTTAGCTCTGCACCGGATGCCACATAGATTCTTATTTAGTTGTGCAGACTGTTATTTGCTTGTGCAGATTGTCATTTGTTTGTACAGATTGATATCTTTCTTGTCTCAGAACTACACCCCCTTCGGGGCTGGCTGGGACATGATCTCCAGAATAAGTAAGCTCCACAATTGCTAACACCTCATTTACCAAGCGCATTCCAAGCATTTCCAGGGACAATGTGTTCTGTTGACACTGAACCCTTCTTAGGCTTACGGTTATGTAAAAGCGTGCAACATGGAGCAAAGACCTAAATCACACAGAGGAAGCACAACGGAAGCTGAAGCGGAGTACACAAGATGCAATGAGTTTAAGTTCTCTTTAAAGACTACGCATGCAAAAGGTTTGTGCATCTTTGCTACAAAGGCAACTCACAGACATAGCGTCATCAGATTCCAGATGCTAAGGATGCCTTTAAAACTTAATGGGGGCAAGCTTTTGCACTGGCTCGTATTGTATTTTACCGCCCTCAGCCAATGGAGGAGCACTTTAAACACCCTGCAAAACATTTTTTGATCATACAGAGGAAGCAAGCAAGCAAAAGCAACATACCTGCTGCATCAGCTTCTCCACCTTGTGTGTCCACAGCATCTGCTCTGCGCGTCTTGGTGCCATCCTCTGCATCTGCTTCCTCCCCCTCCTCTCCCTCCTCCACCTCCTCCAGTCCCTCCTCCACCTTCAACACCTGATGGACCCCACAACGGTTGCCACAGCAAGCAAACAATTGTTTGTGCAGCTCTCTCACACTCACACACATGCGCCAGCTTCCTTTATCTGGTTACAATATACTGCCAATAGCCACAATAGCTCAAGATCTCCAATCTCAATCCAGCTTGCACAAATATTTTGCCACAAGTTCTTGCGCAGCATGCAGTCACATTGATTGTATGCAGCCCACCGTACCAATGTCTCACCTTCAAGCAAAGCAATTCTTTATGCGCCCTGCACATGCACTGTATGCAAGATGATGTGCCAGAATCTTAGAAAAAGGTGTGCGTACATGCATCAAATCCTTACGACGTACCTTTCGTCCACGCTCCCTGTCACGTATACCTTGCATCTCACGCAATTTCCGTTTTGCTGACCGCAACTCTCCTACGCACAGATAATGAGTGTTCACGCACTGCATGCTCAAGTGCAGCTGATACGTGCGCCATCACAAGGCAGCAAAACTTGTATGCAACTCTATCTATTCTAAGCATCCAAAAGCATATGCAAGTGTTTGCTGTGCACTTGCAAGCGTGCGCACGATTATCGACAGCATTCTGGCAGCACAGCTCTGCTCGACTTGTCACAAGCAATATAGGTCTGTGCAGAGAGGGTGTGTTTGCGCACTTGTGTACAGCATGTAGAGCAGGAGAGTGCAATCAGCCTTTCATTTTTACCTATGCTCCATACACCTTTTGGTACATCCCCAGTCAGGAAAAAATATGCAAGTTAGGCACAGGCTCAGTTTCACAATTGTGCAAACAAGCCTTTTTGTATCCTCCAGGAGGCTAATGAGTGGACGCATTTGTGCAGGTGCATCCACCCACCCATCCAGTTCTCCCGCACATCTCCTCGTCTGTGCTCAGCTATGGTGCTTAGGCCAACTTGGTACCTCCTGTCTGCCATTCACTCTCTTAAGCCTGCACTCAACTTTGTCCCAAAACCCCTTCACATAGACATGCATGCACATATACACGTGTACATCCTGGGACACACACGCGTGTTTGCACGCTCACACGCACACACACACACCTTTGTCCATGTGGTGCCTTGGTCTTCTTTTCTGACTACCTCTGCTCATGTCAGGCCTATCTGCATTAGCTGTGCCAGGAAAGACGGCATCAGCATCATCCCAGGTTGACATTCTGTACAGACCAACTTCTGACAGGAGGTCCTGTGAGCAGAAGGAGGAAGAAGAGGGGGGTGTAACACTATGTGGCCGGAGGGACTGCACTTACTTGGTGTTAATTAGTTAGCATGTTCAGGAAAACTTTTGTGCTGGTTGCATTCTAGAAGATGGGCAGGGCTCGCAGATAAGTAACACATGTAACACGACTAACGCGAGTAACCAGTTATTGCTATAGAAAGTATCTGCCAAGGCCTGCATGCAATGGCTGAAATTCTACAGCTTGCTGGCTGTGCTCCTACCTCAAATTGTGTTCTGAGCTTTGCCATCTCATACAAGCGCTGCTCCTCCAGTCCTGCCCGCTTTGCCCACTGCATGAGAAAGACACTGTGAGGGTCAGCATCACACTGTGAGGGTCAGCATCACAAAATTACAGCTTTGAGATATCATCCCATTTAGCTTTGAAAGGATAAAAGATGGATGCTTGTTTAGAGAAAATGATGATTCACGCATTTATAATCACAGGGATGACTACATGAAAATGCAAGACCCCTTTTTAGGCAAAAAAAAGCTGCGCACAGAGCCCTATGTGCGCTGCGCTGAATTGAATGACAAGAAAGCCAAATAATTATCTGCTGCCTGCCACACTCTTGTGCTCCCATGCCCTACACTCTCCGCACCTTGGCACTTGTACCTCCTCCCCCTCTCTCCTGCTTCACACGCAGCCACTCCTCAAAAAGGCCCATCAGGGTAAAGGCATCCCCATATGGTGAGAGCAGCTCATACCTTGCTTCCCTGAGGACAAAGACAACCCAGAAGTGCATTCCTGCCTGTTCATGTCAATGCTGACCTCCGGCTTAAGAGGGATTGAAAGAATAAGGTTTGAAGTCCACAATGATGAGAAGGGATACTTATTACAATAAGGTGAAGGATTTATCTGTATTTAAACAAGTTTATAGACATCCAGCCAAGAACAGGCAGCAGCAGCAGCAGCAGCAGCAGCAGCAGCAGCAGCAGGAGCAAGAATGCATGCAGGAGATTAGCTAGTCTGCAGACGAGTTGAGCCGCAGTTGACTATTTGCTGTAATGCCATGCATGCCTGCAGGGGCATGATGAGGCCAGCATTGCACACAAGAGAAGCAGATCCCACCTTGCCCGCTCATTTCCCTCCTCCAGGCGCATAAATGGGGACTGCACACTCAGCGCTGCTGCCAGCGTGAGGGCAGGCCCCACCATGTGCAGGCAGCAGCCCAGCACCAGCAGCTTGCCTGAGAGGTGCAGCGTAGGCAAGGGGGTTGATGGGCACTGCCGCCAGTAGAAGCTTGTACAATGACAGGCAGTTTTCTTGTAGACCTCCGCAGGTCCTCAACCCAGGTCCCCTCATGAGGGCAATTAAAAGGTAAAGTCAGGGGCTCCACATGCTGTCCAAGCTTTCATCCCAAATTGGATCAAAAGCTGTGCTATGCTTACCAATGGAAGGGTCGACAGGCAAAAGGCTGAGGACAGCCCCCAGGGGAGTGAGCATCTCATCTGCTGTCAGTGCTCCAACCTGCGCGGCAAGATATTCACCAAAGCTGCTCCTTTGACCACAATTGGGAAGTTGGCAAGCGCTTTGCGCATCAAGCAAAAGGAATACGTGCCAAGGAGGAGCAGCACTCTGCGTCATGGCGCACATGCCATGCTGCCACCTGCCTCAAGAGGTGGCATGAGAGACAGAGAGTAGCCTACAATGACACAGGAGGCCAATCCTAAGCTATGCACAGAGGCATGTCCCAAACTGCGATGCCTACTGCGCGTTCTTAACCTGCTTGAAGTATTGTCCAAGATACTAGAGGTAGAGGCTCACCGCCACCCTGGCCAGGAGATCAGTGTCCCGCACCTGCTTGAGGTAGATGATGGCAGCCTCCAGTCCGTCACTTGGCGGAGGATCTATGAAGCCAAAGGCACGTGGATTCATAGAGCTCCCGGCAAGCGACTTGATCTGCCGTGGGCAAGGAAAGTGCAAGTGGCAAAGCCCTTTTCCAGGCGCCTCAAAGTCCAAAGGTTGTCAGGTGGAGAGATGCAACAGTAAGCTAAGCATTCTGAAGAGGAAAAGGTAGATTTGTTCGCAAGTGCCTCACGTGCTCAATTGGAAAAGAGGAGAACAACATGGGTGCAAGTTGCAGTTTAGTGCATGTTGCAGCAAATGCATGTCATAAAATAATGCACACGCCCTGCCCTTATTATTCCAAAGGTTTGTTTGACCGGGCACCTGTCCGGAGCTGTCCCACACACGCGCTTCGCACCTGCAGCACAACAGACTCCAAACGCACACGCTGCACTTCAGGCAGCGAGAAGGGGCGGAATGTGTCATACTGCTTCTGTGAGTACATCCGGAAGCACTTGCCAGGACCTGCAACGAACAGCATGGATTGTCAGGGCCAGATACACAAAAACTGCACACTAGGGAACTGCACACAAGGAAAGCGCCGCAGTGAGGGCAGTGCACGCTTTTAAGGAAGTGAGCAACGTGCTGCCGGCTGGTGAGGATGCCAGGGACACCATTTCAGCCATAACACAGCCACATGCCCTCATGACAACACCCGTCATCTGCTTTGAGGATCAGATCAGCAGCATACATTCAAGGCAGGGCCTGAGGCAAAATGAAGCAATCAAGCTCAGCAACTGGTAGTACCTGTGCGACCTGCACGCCCCTTCCTCTGGTCCGCAGAGGCCCTGCTGATCCACCCCTCTGTGTTAACATGTGATGGACACATATGAGTTATGTTTTGAGTTAAACTGTTCAGGAGACAGGCTTGTGAGGATGGAAAAAGAAGATCAAGGGCAACAGCCTGTAACAATAACGCCTGGCATAAGTCATGCTTATGACTCATAAGCATCAGTGCCACAAAAGCCTTTTGGATCCGCCCTTCGAGTCATCAATAACAACCCCCACTGCGCACGTACACCCCCACACGTGTCAGCTGGTAACGCTTACTGAGTTGCCTACGTAGTTTTGAGTTGCCTACATTGCAAGAAGTCAATTGACATGAGCAGGGCACCATGATGTTATGATCAGATGGTATTCAAGGGCACGAAGTAAGGCAGTCACCACATGGACCCATGCTCATGTGTGTATCTTCACTAAGTTAGCTTATAGCAGAGTCAGACATCATGCATTAAAAGGTGTTAATTGAGGGAGAAGCGAAGCAATCCACAGTGAGGGCAGAGGGGCTGGAAGGTATTGTGGGCTGTGAATAAGCCTGATTCCCGAGCGTCTCAAGGATCAGGAGCTGGGAACTCCTCAGTTGCCTCCCTTTGTCCTTATCCATGCAGCCACGATACTAGCACACATGCTCCACAGCTTCTTTTCCACAAACTGGGCTTGGCATCCCTGGCACACAAAAGCTTAGCGGGTAACTCGCCTCCAGAGGCATATACCTTGCAGGCTTCCGCCTCCACTTGCCACGTCGTGCATCATCTCCTTGGCCCTGCCACTGTCCGCCACAAACCGTACGCCCTCTATGGTGATGGAGGTCTCAGCTATGTTTGTGGAGATGATGGCCTTGCGCACACCCTCGGGAGCTGTGGACGCACAAGAAGCAGACCTATGAGATGCCACGCTGCATTTTTGGACAAGTATTCCACTGTATTGCATACTGCATTTCTTGACAAGTGTTTCATACCAATGATATACCACACCGCATTCCTTGACAATATATCGGGCGTGCTTCTGAAGACGCAGCTGCCATGCATGGAGGCGGTGTGCGGTAGATGAAAACGTGAGCAATGTAGCAACAGATGGCTTCCAGCCACAACGGCATCCATGCCCAATTATTCTCATCCTTGACGAATTTCTGAAGCATTGTCAAACACCATAGAGGAGCATGTTTCAAATATCATAAAGGAGCATTTTGTTCGGTGTACGGGCCTCCTGCCCATTTGCTTAGATAGGAAGCTACAGCCCTCTAAGCTATCAGCGGACTGAACACTGTGTGCATGAAAGGAGCCATCAGCTGCAAAATCTCGTAAAACCAAAGTATTTGCCCTAAGACAAACCACAGTACCAAGCTCTCTACCCTCATGGACTGTTCTTGTGGCATGGAAGCTTCTTGCATGGCAAAGACTCAATTACTTGATGGGAGAACTGATCTGATTGCTAAGTTGACGGGGCGCATCTATGAAATCTTCACCTGCATCAAAGACCTTGTCCTGCTCCTCAACACTCAGGCTTGAGTGCAGTGGCAAAATGATCCACCTGCAAGCGTGTCCTGACAGCCGCTTGACATCATTTAAAAGCAAAACCTAGGCAAACATTTAAAAGAGTTGAGCAGCTCCATCAGAGCAAAACTAAGCATATGGCCTTGGCACTCCACGTCAAATGGAGAGCAGGAGCAGGAGCACATTTTCTACCGGCAGATGATGAGCCACAGGTGTTCCACAGGCGCAGAACTGGTGTGGCACTGTGTCTGAAGTTCTAGAACAGCAGTTGGTGATTTTCACACTCACCGCCTATTCTCAGCGGCATACACGCGCAGTGCAGCTGTGAGGGCTGTGATGTCCGCCATGCCAGCCACGAAGACAAGCAGGTCCCCACGCTGGGATGTTGGAACCTCACTGTCAATTCGCTGCACAGGCAAGCAAAGGGCAGGCGGGCAACCCTATTGGTGTGCATCCTTATTGGAATGCAAGGTAGGAGCTTGAGGCCCTTTCAAGCAGGCATCCTTGTCAGCAATTGACAGGCATATAAAAGCAATCAATTTGCATGATTTAGAGTAAGCAACTACGCAAGCATCAGCACTTGCACGGCTGACTTGAATACTGAGCTGCAATTGTAAAATACTTGCAGCGCCAGACTGTCTAAAACCAGCTGGAACTAGACAACAAGAAAAGCACATAAACTAGCCAGCAGCTCTTGGTTTTTAACAATGTTGGCTTGCTTGTGAAAAAGGAAAGGGACCAACTGCTTTTGGAATCTCTATCCTTTTGTGAGAACATAACTCTTGAATAACTTACGCACCTGCAGCAGCTTCAAGTAGGGGGATGGGTCTATGGCGTTTTGCTGCTGCTGCTCACGTTGTTGAGCAGACCTGGAAGCCAGCGCCCCCCTCCTGTCTCCTGAACCATTAAATGGTATACCATGGCGCTTTATAGTGGAGATGGGAGAGATGAAGTAGTCAATGCTTGTCAGAGCACAGCACTGGGCTGTCGATCACCTGCTCCAAGGATTTTGCTGGGAAGTTGAGCAAGCTCAAAGGGCTAGCAAGCATGACGGGCATTTAAGTTTGCTCTTGAGCTAGTTACAGCTAACGCAAGTATGGACTGTCCAAGGCAACTAACCTGCCGGAGGATTTGAGGGTGAGGGAGCTGGGGCCTCTCTGCGCTGGTGGCCTCCCCTGCCTTTACCTCTGCCACGCTCATCTTCTTCAATCTTCGGCGGAGGGCAATACTCCAGCTCTATAGGGTAAAGCCTGCCGGGAACCTGCGTGCTTTTGTGGGCATGTAGACTTTTGTGCCATACACTCACAGCACATACCGGAATACATGCAGCTATTTGAGAGGTATTTGTGCAATTGGCCCACAGCACAAACTGGGCCACATGCAGAGAGGCATCTGTGCAATTTGCCCGCAGCACACACCAGACCAAAAAGATGCACAAAATCCACTATGGCACAAAGATGGTGCACAACAATTGTGTGGGATTAGGTCCTCCTAACAAGGAAGCTGAGCTAAGCATTGACTGTAGGTGGTGGAAAAGGGAAGGTTTAGGGGAAGGAGGTTTAGAGAAAGATGCAGTGGAATCTGCCGGCTGAACAGGTCCGGGCCATCTTGGTAAGTAGACCCCATCTCAGAGGCTATCTATTCAATTGCAGCCGTGAGCTGGAGAGGCATGCATCTGACCTTGATGACGGGGCAGCCCCCAAAGTAGTAGCTGTACGCCTCAAAGTTGATGGTGGCAGACATGAGCACCACTCGCAGCTCGGGGCGCTGCACAAGAGTTGCTCTGCAAACAGAGACAGAGTGCATTGGCAGGTTGGAGGGCATAGCACCAAACACTCATGCACACGGCTCCTCTACCAAACAAGATGATGGGTTGTTTACTTTGGATAAGATGAACTTCTCCTGTCAAAGAGAGAGGGGGTTACAAGGCACATGAGGTGAAGGCACACTGGCTGAAGATCAATTGGCCATCTTTCAGCGACAAAATCTCTGCAGCCTCCTTTTTTGGTCATGGGGATCTTAAATACTAGTCTCACTATTTTTCTCAATCATCAACAGAAAAAGCTTGGCATGGAACATCACCTAGTACAATAGCGCTTTTAGCCACAGATGTTGTCGTGACAAGCATGTAATAATAGGAGCCAGAGCAGTTTCCCACTTTGCATGAAGCACGAGCAGAACGTCGTGCACCCAGGCAGCACAAGCAAGTTGCTCGGCTTTGAGCTGAGTTGAGTGCTTTGGGCTAAATCCTTCCACTTTCCAAAGCCAGGGCAGTGGATACAGTACATTCTAACTCCACCCGCTCCTCGAAGCTAAAAGCAACATTGTGTCAAGCCCTTTTGCACAACCCGGAAGCAGTAACGAAAGGGACACACCTGAGCAGGGCCAGCAGGAAGTCAGTGTTGAGGTGCCGCTCATGCACCTCATCAACGATGATGACGTCATAAGCAGTGAGCAATGGGTCGGAGGCCATGAGCCGTAGCAGAATGCCCTCGGTCATGAACACCACCTTGCTGCCACCTGTACCATGCAGCAGCCACCCAACAGCAATACAGAAACACGTAGATGGGGAGGCCAAAATAGAACAGAGACCGTGGACAGGCCAAGGGGTGAAAAGCTGCCCACTGATGCAGGGCTGCAAACTGTTGCAGCTGCCCTGAGGGTCGCACATAGCAAAGACTCCTGATGGTTAAGAATCCAGAAATGCCAAATGAAGATTGTGTACTTCCTGCACAGGACTTGATGCTGTTCCCTGATTGCACTACTACTGCATGAATCATATATGCTTTGCATGTGACACGGGTGCTTGCCTTATTGCATGAATTGCAGGTGCTTGCCTTATTGCATGAATCATGTATGCTTTGCATGTAGCATGGGTGCTTGCCTTATTCCTGCAGAACCATGCCACAACCTTCCTCGCATGAAGAGTTGCATTGCCACAAAAAGACACAGTCAATGCAAGAAGGCTTATGCATTTCCAATCACCAACCTGTCATTGTACTTGCAAATCGGATTTTGTAGGCCACAGCATCTCCATGCACGTTTAGCGTTTCGAATGACACACGCCTGCATACACATCAAACAAAAGCCGTGTGCTTTGCGGCATGCACAAGATTCTGACACGGGCAATGCTCTTGGCTTGTATCCATGTCCACCTTGCTAAGGACATAGCAGAGATCCTTCGTGGCTGGGTGCAAACACATCTCTGGAAACCAGCGTTGATCAGGAATTGCGGAACTTGGGTTGACTTGCCACATCCAGTATCGCCTGCGCACGTGATACACATGTGATGCATATGTGATACATACGTGATGCAATTGCAGCAAATATTTTCAACTCTGTGCTGTGCAGAGTACAACCATGGGTGCTCAACCCCATTGAGCAACTCAACACAATTGAAATATACTTTGATCAATAAGCCAGAACATTAGCTGTAGGCACCAGTGCTCAACCAGGCATAACAGGGAAGCCCTGAGGCCAGACAAACCTGCAATGACGACTGCTTGATTTGCACGTACTGTCTCAACAATCAGCTGTTCGTACGGGGCCATGGGCAGCTGCGCCTTCTCTGCTTGCATTTTCTTCAAGCGAGCTAGCGCCTTCCGCTGCAGACAAAGCAATTGCCAAGTCGGATCTCAGGGCATGCATGCATGTGCAGCAACAAAAAAGAGTACTTGACTCGTCCTTTGGGACCACTATGTGGTTCAAGCGCATTGACTTTGCATTCCCCAGCAAAATGTCTCTTTTTCTGCAGCCCTGACCCAATGCATTACTGTTGTTGAAGGCATGACCACCAGCACTTTGCTGGTCAAAAGATCAATTAATACACCACCAAAGCTTTTGTTGTACAAACATTCTCTCTTAAATCAATGGTTGACGGGTACAGCGTAGCCGCAGCATTTGCATTTTGATACAGAAAGATACACAGGACATGGGCCTCTTCTGTCTGAATTAAGGTTGGTTCCAGCAAAAAAAGGTGAAATAAGAAATACTTCATAATTATACATTCATACTTATAAACACACACACACAGAGAGAGAGAGAGAGAGAGAGAGAGAGAGAGAGAGAGAGAGAGAG
>SL_4KL_010_BRINEDRAFT_10001498_pt1 | contig 12909 bp, 15 predicted proteins | sample SodLak_010_BRINE_2_FD_10664 | JGI IMG/M metagenome (IMG submission 10664)
GGGGACGAAAAACGCGCCGAGCATCAACCCCGTGCCGGCAGCGTCGAGGCCGAGTTCGGACTGGAAATACACCGTGCCGACGAGAGCGAAGAAGCCGGCGGTGAGCCGGTCGACGAAGCCAAACGCGAAGGGGATCGCGAGTGAGCGACGCTCCCGCAGACTGTCGAGAATTGCGCGTGAGCGTCTCGTCGCCCCTGTGGGTGTTCGATCCGTAGCAAGCGTCGCAAGGAGTCCGGCCACGATCAACGCGACAGCCGCGGCGTACAGCGGGACAAAGGGCCCGACGGCGTACAGCTGGCCGCCGATCGGCGACCCCATCGCGGTGCCGAGGCCGATCGCCAGTCCTGCTGCACCCATGTTTCGACCGTGGCCGCCGTCGAGATCCATCAGCGTTGTCACCGCAAGTGAGAAGGCACCGATCGTCGCGATGCCCTGTGCGAATCGCAGGAGTAGAATCAGCTCGTACGGTGGTGTAAACAGCGTCGGGAGCACTGCGAGCAGCAGATAGCCAGCCGCGCCAAGCAGTGCACCGGCTGTCACCAGTGGGATACGGTAGCCGACACGGTCGCTAACTGCACCCCAGACACCGGCAAAGAGGATGAAGCCGACGAATTCGGCGGTGAGAAACCATTTGCCGGCGTCGAGAACAGCACCGATATCGCCACCCCAGTCGGCTGGCGTCGCACCGAGCGCTGCGACCAGATCCGGGATGCCGGGATACAGCAACACCTGGGCGAACAACACGGCGAAGACCACCCCACCAAGCACCGTCCGGTCCCGATCTGTCCGCTTCACAGCCGTCACTATGGCGAGAATCGACAAGCACCTGTCGGTTATTCGTTCTCGTAGTGAACTAGAAGCAGTGCGTCCTCGCCGTCGTCGTAGTATCCATTGACTGTTGCCCGGTGTTCGAAGCCCTGTGAGCGGTACAGTTCGCGCGCCCCCTCGTTTCCGCGCCGGACTTCGAGTTTGATCGGCCCGACACCCTGTCCCCGCAGAATCGCCATCGCACGGTCGAGCAGCGAGGTGCCGATCCCGCGCCCGCGCTGTTCGGGATGGACGGCGAGATTCTTGACGTGGCCGACCCGCCCGCCCGGCTTTTTGACGGTGTCGCCGACGACGTAGCCACAGACTCCATCTTCGGTCGCAACCAGAAAGCCAGGCTCGCCGAGATACTGCTCGAAGGCGCCAAACGGCCAGGGCTGTGGGAACGCGTCAGTCTCCATCCGGTAGACAGCCAGTAGATCTGCCCGCTGTGCTGGTCGGATCGAGATCCCCGCCGGACCGCCGGACGTAACCGAGGTCACGTGTGGATCTATGCGACTGGTGTACAAATGCGTGATGGGCGTTCTTGGCTGTGCTCACTTTGGGTATCAAAAAGAGCTGGTCAGTACTACGAACAACTTGCTGTTCAGGGCTGACTGCAGGAGAGCGAGCTACGAAGCAACTACCAGAACTGCTTGCTTCGAACCGAGCGGGGAACGATGCCAGTCGGGAAATCAAAATGATCACAGTCACCCTGTCGGAATCGGTCATCCCGCTCTCGCATCCACTCGCTGTGACGGACCAGAGTGATGACTGGAATCGGACTAATATCCAGTATTTTGGCGATAGAGAGCCGGTGGCGACCGTCGACGAACCGCGGTTCACCATCCCTCCCGATATCGACGAGCACGTTGTTTCGCAGGATGCTCCGGAACGAGCGATCCTGACCCTCGGTGAGTGCCATCGAGTGGCGATAACCGTTCGTTTTGATACGGGCAAACAACTGATCGACAGTCCTCGCCCGCTGCTCGACATCGGCAATGGTTTCACTGCAGTGCCACTGCGGTGTCTCGCCGCGTTCGATCCGCTCACAGATTTCCTGATAAAAGACCGTATCCTCCCAATCAACGCCTTCCTCGAACCGTCTCACCATCGCTCTGTGAAACACAGAATCTTCGAACGCTTCCGCATGATACAGCGCCGGATCCGTCCCCTCGTGCTCCGGGCGACAGTCAAGCTCCTCGATCGTCGTCGGCTCGTCCCAGTCACCGTCACTGACCCGTCCCAGGTTGGGACGGAACGGACTAAACGGCGGATACGGTCGCCCACTGACCAGTTCGATCCGATCCGGGTTCAGGTATCGAGCTCTGTACGGCTCAAGTGGTGCCTCGTACTCGTCCACGTCGAACCCATCCTGACGCCGGTGAAGTTTCGAGTAACAGGTTACGTACAGTGGCCGCAGCCTGTCGTTCTTGCGGAGAGCCGTGCCCGGAAACAGCCGAGCGAGGTAACTCCCTATCCGAGACAAGCCGCGCTCGAACAGCCCCACAACACGCTGTGTTGCTCCGTGAGAGCGGAGCGTCTGTCGCGAGTCCCCCATCTACTGAGAACGTCAAAAATAGTACTTTATTATGCGGTGCGTACCCGAACTCCCGTCGTCACAACGGCCCAAACAGCAAAAAAAGCGTTCGAAAAGCGTTGTTAGCTGATTACAGGCGGTAAGCCCCTTTCCTCAAGGAGTCGTTCGAGAATCGAAGATTCTCGTGATCCCGAAAATCGGAGATTTTCGGACGACAACGCAGCGAAGCAAGTAGCACAGTAGGGGGGGATACACCGCCGTCATCGTTTTGCATACACTGCCTTTGATTCTGTCCCACAAGCCCACCGCCCGATACATTTATACACATAAAACTTATAATACACACTGTGGAACGGAAGAACATCACAATTCGTGAAGACCAAGCCGAGTGGGTCGAGGAGAACCACTTGAACCTCTCCTCTTTCGTCCAAGAAAAACTGGATGAGCTTATTGAACAACGTGAGGGATAATTGATGCACTACGCCTACAGGTTCCGGCTCAAGCCAACCGCCCAGCAGCGTGAGATATTGGATTACCACCGGGACACCTGTAGGCAACTCTACAACCACGCCCTCAGGGAGTTTAACAAGATTTCTGAATCAGCCGGAACGCTCAACCAACGAGTGCGACAGGTCCGTGACCAACTCACCGACCTCAAAGACTGGTGGGATGAGTTGACCGACCTGTACTCAACAGTCGCACAGACCGCAGTCATGCGGATCGAGGACAGCATCAAAGCACTGTCTGCACTGAAAGACAAGGGCTACAACGTCGGCAGTCTCAACTGGAAAGCACCGAGAGACTTCCACAGTTTCACATACGTTCAGTCTGGCTTCGAGTTCGACAAGAAGAACGGTCAGACTGTCCTTTCACTCTCGAAACTCGCGGATATCCCGATTGAGTGCCACCGAGACATCCCCGACGATGAGACAGTCAAAGAAGTCACGCTCAAGAAAGAACCCACTGGAGAGTGGTACGCTTCCTTCGCTGTTGCCGATAAAGAGGAACCGCCCAAACCGTCACTGGATGACATAGACGCTGAGGACATGGTTGGAATCGACGTGGGTATTTTGAAGTACGCTCACGATACGGACGGCACAGCAGTCGGCTCTCTCGACCTCTCGGAAGAACGCGACAGGCTCGAACGAGAGCAACGGAACCTCTCGCGTAAAGAGCATGGCTCGAACAGCTGGGAGAAGCAACGTCGGCGTGTTGCCGAGTGTCACCAGCAACTCAAACGCAAGCGGCGCGACTTCCTGCACAAACTCTCGAACTACTACGCTCGGGAGTATGAACTGGTGGCTGTCGAAGACCTTGACGTGAAAGGAATGCTGGAGTCGCCGGGCAACAGTCGGAACACCGCGTCTGCGGCGTGGAATACATTCACTGACTTACTCGAATACAAGTGCAAACGCGAAGGCACGCACTTCGTGGAGGTTGACCCGGAAGACACGACAAAGAAATGTGCGTCATGTGGCGTGAAAACAGACAAACCGCTGTGGGTGCGTGAACACTCTTGCCCGGCCTGTGGCTTCGAGGCCGACAGAGACGCAAACGCAGCGTGGAACATTCTTCTTCGCGGTCTTTCAGAAATAGGAGTGGGTCACTCCGAATCAACGCCTGTGGAGACTGCGCTCCCTGCGGGAACCACCCCGGTTCCTGCAAAGCGCGTTCATCAGATTCCGCGGAATCTGATGGGCTGTCAGACTCGCAGAGTCTGACAACGTCGTGGAAACAGGAAGCCCCTGCCTCAAGGAGCCGCCGAAGGCGGCGAGTAGGCAGGGGTAGTTCACGATTCTTCCAGCGACCAGCCAAAGCGTTTCTCCCAGAAGCTCTCGTCGGGCGGTTTCTTGCTTTTGCCGTACTGTTTGTCGTCCTGGATTCGCCGTTTCAACACGTCGTTTACCTCCCTGATCGCGTGCCCTGCGCCGTATCCTTCCCCGGTTCCCAGATACAGCCCCCGGTCAGTGTGCAGACGAACGCGGGCGAGGACAAGCGGTACCCCGCGGAGTCGCTCCTCGTGTTTCTGGAGGTGAATCCGTGCATCGTGTACCGACATCTCCTGATTTCTGTGTTCGAGCTCGTCGATCATAGCGATGATATCGTCGTAGTCGATTGTGTCGAGCAGGTCGATCCCGTAGACCTGCACAGCGCGGTTCCCGCCCGCCTCCCAGGTGAGTGACTCCAGAATATCTGTCTTCGTCACGATCCCAGTCGGGCGGTCCTCTTCGGTGACAACCAGCGAAGAGCCATCGATTTCGAACATCTTCTCGACCGCTGTATCGACTGTCTCCTCGGGGCTGATCGTCCGAACGGGCGACACCATCAGATCACGGACCGGCAGTTCGAGCATCCGCGCAATCTCCCCCTCGCGGGAGCCAAAACCCCCACCACGGGAGCGACCGGCACTTCGCGAGAAGCTGCCGCTATGTGAATCGACCGCATCCACGTCACCAGCCTGACTCTGGTTCATCGCCCGGACCGTGAGATCTGTCAGGTCGTACAGCGTGACGATCCCAACAGCAGAGCCGTCTTCGACGACCGGCAGATGTGTGATCCTGTTCTCGCGGAAGGTGTTGAGCGCCTGCCCAAAGGTCGCCTCCGGCGTCGTCGTGATGAGCTCCCGCGTACAGACCTCACCGACCGTGGCTACGTCGAGAAACGACTCGACTGCTTCGAGAATATCGTCGGAGGTAACCACTCCCATCAGCTCCTGGTTCTGGAACACGGGAAGCAGGTGTGCGTCACTCTCGACCATCAGCCGTGCAACGTTGCGGATATCCTCGTCGGGTGTGAGCCGCGGGACGTGCCAGACCAGCGAGCGGAGCTTCTCTTCGGGCGGGTGGTGTGACGTGACAAGCTGTCGTCTGGTCACGACTCCCTCGTACTCGTCACCGTAGACGATCGCGCCCTTCAACGACGAATCTTCGAACGTTCCTGCCAGCTTCGAAACGGGTGTTTCGGGGGACAGTTCGACGAACTGCTGTGAAATTGTATCTGTAATATCCATACTCTCTCCACCTGTGCGGTCAGAAGTATGTGAGTCGGTGACAACCCCAGCAACTAGCTAGTCGGGAGCCAGCTACAAGTACCGCATGCCGAACATGGCTGGCATTTATACCGCCGACTGTGGCCGGATTTGATTGCATCATCTGTCGCCGAGCAGTTGTCCACGATCCAGCAACCGGGACGAATTTACTCTTTAGGGCGCAACAGCTCGTATGGCACAACTCGGCGACGGACACGAGCTGTCGGGGCTGGCACGTGAGTACGCCGCCCTCGTCGTCGACGGCAGCCAGTGGCCACTGACGGCCGAACACGTCGATCTCTCCCGCGTGAGCTTCGAGACGAGCAGTCGGATGAAACGCCGTCATGGCGTCTGTTCCTGCAGCGACGGTCACTGTATGATCCGTCTCTCCGAGCAGACTTACGAGCGCGCCGGCTTCGATGCGATCAAGGAGACAATCCGTCACGAGCTTGTCCACGTCTACCAGCACCAGACCGACGGGGTCGAATCCGGCCACGGCGACTCCTTCAAACAGTGGATCGAGCCGCTGGCACTCTCCGGACGCTGTAGCAGCTACTACGAGAAAGAACCAGCAGACTATCGGTATCGCTTCTACTGTGAGTCCTGTGGGTTCATCGGCGGGCGACACCGGTTCAGCGCGGCCGTCCGCCGCGCAATTTTGGGAACTCAGATCTGTGGAAACTGCGAGGAGAGCCTCCGTGTCGAGGGACCTGATGGTGTTCTCGATTCAGTTCCCGACGAACACAATGCAGGCGAGCCCGTACGCTACACCTTTCACTGCCCGGACTGCGGGCGAGTCGGGAGTCGAAAACAGCGCTGCAAGACCGTCCGCCAGGCGGCCCGTGGCGAGTTGCGCTGTGGCAGCTGCCAGTCAGCGACGATCAACGTCCGTGACAGCGAGGGAACACCGGTGACTGCTGACGATCTGGCGTAGGACGGCCGTCTCCCGGACGAAACAGCTTCGCTATACATTTCTGTCCGAGTGATCTACAGTGAGAGAAGATGGCTGGGAAAGACGAATACTACAACAAGGCCAAACAGCAGGGCTATCGTGCCCGCTCGGCCTACAAGCTGCAGCAACTCGACGAGACTGCAGGATTACTTGGGGATGGTAACACGGTGCTGGATCTCGGTGCGGCTCCCGGCGGCTGGATGCAGGTCGCCGCCGAGCGTGTCGGCCCGAACGGCACTGTCCTCGGTGTGGATCGCCAGAACATCAAAGATCTGGACGATCCCGAGCCGACAGTCGAGAACATCCGCGGTGATATCACAGAGGAGCGCACGAAAGAACTGATCCGCGAGCGACTCGGTGCCGAAGCGGACGGACGACCCGTCGATGTCGTCGTCTCGGATATGGCACCGAACATGACCGGCGAGTACGACCTCGACCACGCCCGGTCGGTACATCTGGCACGCCAGGCGTTCGAACTCGCCGACGAACTGCTCACCTCCGGCGGCGATCTTGCGGTCAAGGTCTTCGACGGAAAAGATCTCACAGATCTCCAGGCAGATATCGAAGAGGAGTTCGAGTACGTCCGACAGGTCCGGCCTGATGCCTCGCGAGATGCCTCCTCGGAGCTGTATCTCGTCGCGAAAAACCACCTGACTGCACCGGTCCGCGCTGGTGACGAGCTCACTGTCGAGATTATCGACACCGGTGACGAGGGCGACGGAATCGCCCGCGTCGACGGTTTTACACTCTTCGTGGCCGGCGCGGAGGAAGGCGAGGAAGCCGACGTGGTCGTCGATGAGGTCAAACCTCGCTTTGGGTTCGCCGACAAAGTATGAGCGATACCGGGAAGATCGATCGGTCGTTTTTCGAGGAGTATATTGCATCCCGGCTGGGAGCGACACGTGAGGACATCACCACCGGGCCACAACACGGCGTCGATTTCGGCGTCGTCGAGGCTGGCAAGCAGGCGATCGTCGTCGCGACCGATCCGATCTCCATTCTCCCTGCGCTTGGCTTCGAGCGTGCCGGCCGCTTTGCGAGCCAGATCATCCTCGCCGATGTGGCAGTGTCGGGGTTGAAACCAACCCACCTGTCGGTCTCCTTTGCGCTGCCCCCGGAGATCACAGATGAAGAGTTCGCTCAGTTCTGGGGGGCAGTGGATGCTGAGTGTCGCGAGCATGGCGTCGGGATCGTCACGGGCCACACCGCCCGGTACGAGGGCTGTCAGTTCCCCTGGGTCGGCCACGGAACCGCCTTCGCAGTCGGTGATTCCGAAGCAATCATCTCGCCGGATGGTGCGACCGCCGGGGATCGGATACTCGTCACGAACGGGCCAGCAGTCGAGTCGACAGCGCTGTTTAGCTCACTGTTTCCCGAGCAGATCGATCTCCCGGACTCACTACTGCAGCAGGCTCGGAAACGGATTACAGAGATTGGTGTGGTGGAAGATACACAGGCGGCAGTCGCTGCTGGCGGTGTCACCGCGATGCACGATGCGACGGAAGGCGGACTCGTCGGTGCTTTTCACGAGATGGCCGGCAGCGCGGGTGTTCGATTTGTCGTCGACTTGGAGAACATTCCGTTTCAGCCCGGTGTGGCAGAGATCGCTGCGGAGCTCGGGATGGATCCATGGCGGGCGACGACAGCTGGATCGCTCGTCCTGACTGTCGAGGAAGACAGCGTGGCTGCTGTCCGTGCTGCACTCGAAGCACGAGGGACGCCTGTCGCCGTCGCTGGTCGTGTCGAGTCAGGCGCTGGCGTTGTCTTCGATGGAAAAGAGAGCTCCCCGCCCGACGGGGACAGCTCATGGCCGGTGTACGAACGACTCCTCGGTCGTTCCTAGACGTTCTCCGCTCACAGCTCGACTGCACCGACATCCAGCTCGTCGGCACATTTCGGACAGTCGAAGGTCTGTTCGAACTGCTTGCATCTGTTGTGCACCTCCCGTCCGCAGCCATCACAGGTCACCGCGTCCTCGGTCCGAATCGTATCCTTGCAGCACGTGCAGTGTGTATTTATTAGCATGGTGTGTGTTATCACCCCTTGGCTGAGTAACTCTTTTCAACTAAAATGAATGTTTTGTCGCTTTAGCTGATATGACTGCCACAGTGAATGAATCGGGAAACGTGAAGCTGTCTGTGGACGCCAATTATCGGGATCTCTGGCATAGCTCGTTGAAGCTCGGAGACTCTGATTTTTCACCTGACAGCTACTCATCCGTTATAAATATTACAGGAACGTAAATATACGGAGAGTTGGGAACCACTGCTGTCCAGCGTAGCTAAATTTTGTTATCTTTACTTGCGGAGAAGCCCCCTGTTGCGAGTGGAGAGCCTCTCCGACGGTTCACAGCAGGGACGGTAGCTCGTCGCGGGAACGTCAGCTGGAGAGTTCAGCTTCCAGCTCACCGCGCTCGTCGAGTTCAGCGAGAATGTCGCTGCCGCCGATGAACTCACCGTCGACGAACGTCTGTGGAATCGTCTCCCAGCCGCTGTGTGCTTCGAGCGCCACCCGGTACTCGTCGAGGGATTCGAGCACGTCGACAGTCTCGATATCCTCGCGGTGCTGTTTGAGCAGGCCAAGTGCACGGTCCGAGTAGCCACACTGTGGCATATGCTCGGTTCCTTTCATGAAGAGGACGACATCGTTTTCCTCGATCACAGTGTCGACACGCTCGGTGACCTCTTCCTGTGAGAGATCGGATCCTGGGGTAAACGTCATACAACTCCGTTGGTCTCGCAGTAGCAAAAGCCTTTGACATGTGAATGGTCCCGAGTCGATAGGTCTATATTTCGTATGCCGTTAGATGCTACATAGAGAATGCTCGACAAGCTCGCGGACAAATTCAGCCCGAAAGTCGTCGCAGTGCTTGTACTGCCCGCTATGCTCATCGTTTCGCTCCCATTTTCCTTTATTGGGGGTGTGATCGGAATCATCATCACAGGAAATGAATTGATCGGCTGGGGTGTCGGGATCGCAGTCGCAACGCTGTTTGCACTCTGGGCGGCGTACGGTATGTATCACCTGACGCTCGAAGCACAACAGGAAGAACACTCCGATCTGCTCATCGGTTGAGGACAGCACGACACGAACACTCCGATAATCTCTATTTTGACTGCGGAGCGACCAAAAAATCAGCAGCGCTGCTGCGATGGAGGGCCGAGGGTCAGAGGCACAGTAGACGGCCCAGATACATCTCCGTGTGGTGGGAACATAACCACGGACGACTCGTTTCTGAGTGAGAGACAGGGCAACGGTGTTTTCAAGCCGATCGAGAGCGTGGCACGCAAAAGCGGGTTTTTAAATCCAACAACCGTCTACACCAGCTATGGAGCGACGGACAGCCATCCTGTCGGGCGTGAGTCTGCTGGTGTCGGCTGTAATCGCGGGCTGTTCCGGTGACGACGAGGACGAAGAGCCAGAGGTCACTGGCGGGGAACAATACCGGGAAGCGGAGAACAGAAGCGAGTATCTCACGGTCGACAGGGACGTGCTGTTGACCGAAAACGACACCGCTGTCGTCGAAATCCATCTCACGAACACCGCCGAGACACCCAGAAACGCGACAGTCCGCTTGCAGATGCGGGACACAGACGGAGAGCCAACCGGAGCCGAATACAGTCAGACCGAGGGACCAATCGAGTCAGGCGAGCAGGCTCAGTTGCGGTTCGATATCGACGAGACAGCCGAGGATGTCGGCGGCTACAGGATCGAAATTACCGACGAAGCCGCCTGAGCTGGCTGATATTTTCCACGATGTTTTATTGCAGCCTGTCTCCACTGTCGTAGATATGCGAGTCGTCGTCAACGCTGCAATCAGCGCAGATGGGAAACTCTCCTCACGAGAACGCGAGCAGATCGAGATCAGTAACGCCGCGGATTTTCAGCGAGTCGATCAACTGCGGGCGGACAGTGATGCCGTGATGGTCGGCGTCGGGACTGTGCTTGCGGACGATCCATCGCTACTCGTCGACAACGAGAAACTACGAGCAGACCGCATGGAAGCGGGCAAATCCGCGAATCCTGCCAGAGTTGTCGCTGACTCGCGGATCCGGACACCACCCGACTCCCGGCTGCTTGACGACAGCGCCGAGAGCTATCTGCTCGTCAGCGAGGCTGCACCGCCGGATTTCGTCGCACAGATGGAAGAAGCGGGTGCGACCGTCATTAGCGCGGGCGAGAGTCGAGTCGATCTCTCCGCCGCCTTCGATGAACTCGATGAACACGGCATCGACCAGCTCATGGTCGAGGGTGGGGGTGAGATCATCTACTCGCTGTTCGAGGAAGGGCTCGTCGACAGGCTCTCGCTGTTTGTCGGTCCGATGATCATCGGCGGTCGTGAGGCACCAACACTTGCAGATGGTGACGGATTCGTCTCGGAGTTTCCCGAACTCACGCTCGACAGCGTCGAGCGTCTCGACGACGGCGTACTCCTGACCTACGACTGCTCCTGACCGACGACTGTCACTCTGGCAATTAGTGGTCGTGACCGGTCATCTCCGCGAAGGAACGACCGAACCGCTCCTCGAACAGTTCCATCGTCTTTTCCTCTGCGGCCTCGACCTCTGGACCGACATCTTCTTGCGTGTGATGCAGGATGCCGTGAAGCTGCTGTGCAACGCCGAGCATCGCCAGATCGCCGATGACGGTCGGCACGCCCTCATCGCTGTCGTTGAGCAGATCGATCGCTGCTTTCGGCACTTCCAGTTCGTCGCTATCCTCGTCTGTTTCGAGTGAGACTGTGACAGTTTCAGTTGCCATACAGCCGTTAGGTGAGCGAGTACATAAACATCTCCGGGTATTCCCGAGGCGTGGACACAGCCGAGAAGACGGTCAGATAATAAATTTAGTCGTCGCTGTCGGCAACCGTTGGTTCAGCCGACGCGACCTCTCGTTCGGGGACGGTATCCAGATACTCGTCGGCATCCAGCGCGGCCTTCGAACCCATCCCGCCGGCAGTCACTGCCTGCTGGTAGTGGTGGTCGACGACATCGCCAGCACCGAAGATTCCCTCGACAGCAGTTTTTGTCTGCCCGCCGCCGTCGCCGCCTGCTGTCTGGATGTAACCAGTCTCGTCTAGTTCGACAGCCGTATCCTGAAGATACTCGGTGTTTGGGGTGTGGCCGATCGCGACAAAAACCGCGCCAACGTCGAGATCGATCGTCTCGGTGTCGGGATCGTCGAGGTTGTCCTTGGGGTAGCCGGTCTCGTTTCGCGCGAGCGTGACGTGGTCGACACCATCTTCCGGTGTCCCGTGGACCTCGAGCAGTTCGGTGTTACGCATAATCTCTATCTTGCCTTCTTCTTCGAGTTCAGTCACACGATCGACCCAGTAATCCTCCGCTCGGAAGTTCTCCCGTCGGTGGGCGATGTACACCGTATCGGCGAACTTGGTCAGGAAGCTCGCCTCTTCCATAGCGGCATCGCCACCGCCGACGACGAGCATATCCTCGCCCCGGAAGAATGCACCGTCGCAGGTCGCACACGTCGAGACACCGTAGCCCATCAGCTCATCCTCGCCGGGAACACCGAGCGTGCGAGCGCTCGCCCCCGAGGCTGCGATAAGGGCATCCGTCGTGTACCGGTCACCGTTCGTGAGATCGACCTGAATGCGGCCGTCGTCGAGTTTCTCGACACGCTCGACGACGCCGTGTTTGATCTCCGCGCCGAACTGTGTCGCCTGATCTTTCATATTCTGGACCAGGTCCGGTCCGCTGATCCCCTCCGGAAAGCCGGGATAGTTCGCGACGTCAGTTGTCAGCGTGAGCTGTCCACCCGGTTCGTCACCCTCCAAGACGAGTGGATCGTTGTTCGCCCGTCCCGCATAGATCGCAGCACTGAGTCCCGCGATTCCCGTCCCAGCGATGATCAACCGCCGGTGTTCGACTGGCTCCGTACTCATACACTCGATTATGGCTACCGCCGGTTTGTAGGTTGCGCTGTCGGGCTGGGGATTCATCTCTGTTTCAGCCGTCGACGAGACAGCACTGTTTTGTCTGTTCCACTCGGCTGATTCGTATGGCAAACCCAACCGCAACACTCCAGACGAACCACGGCGATATCACCGTCGAGCTATTCGAAGACCGCGTCCCCAACACNGTCGGCAACTTCGTCGGTCTGGCGACCGGCTCCAAAGAGTGGACCGACCCCGAGACCGGCGACACGATGAAAAACCAGCCGCTGTACGAGGACGTACTTTTCCACCGCGTGATTGAGGACTTTATGATCCAGGGTGGTGATCCGACTGGGACTGGCCGTGGCGGTCCCGGCTATCAGTTCGACGACGAGTTCCACGACGAGTTGACTCACGACAGCGCGGGTATTCTGAGTATGGCCAACTCGGGCCCGAACACTAACGGCTCGCAGTTCTTTATCACACTGGATGCCACCCCACATCTCGACGGCAAACACTCTGTCTTTGGCGAAGTTATCGACGGGATGGATGTCGTCGAAGCAATCGGCTCGGTGCGAACTGACGGAGATGACAGACCGTACGACGACGTGGTGCTCGAATCCGTCGATGTTAGGTGGTCCTAACAGTCTGTCTTCCACAACGAGTGCGATGGGCTTAACCACCGAAATCAC
>SL_4KL_010_BRINEDRAFT_10001502_pt1 | contig 12898 bp, 13 predicted proteins | sample SodLak_010_BRINE_2_FD_10664 | JGI IMG/M metagenome (IMG submission 10664)
CCCGACGAAGCCGGCCGTGTCGAGTGTGGACACTGTGAAATCGAAGCCACCTGTGTCGAAACCAAGGCGGTCGATATCAACGCCGAGTACCGCGAGGCACTCGAGAACGTTGGCGAACGCGAAAACGCCTTCAAGATACTGAAAGGGGTCAAAGGTCTCATGTCGACGACGAAAGTTCCCGAACCGATCGAGAAAGGCGTCCTCCGGGCGAAACACGGCGTTTCGTCGTTCAAAGACGGCACTGTTCGCTACGATATGACCGACCTTCCGGTCAGCGCCGTTCGGGCTGCCGAACTCGACATCTCCGTCGGCCAACTCCGGGCACTGGGCTATGAGACCGACATGCGCGGGGACCCACTCGAGCACGAAGACCAACTGGTCGAGCTCAAAGTCCAAGACGTCGTCCTCTCTGATGGCGCAGCCGAACACATGATGAAGACCGCCGCCTTCATCGACAATCTCTTAGAGAGCTACTACGGCTTGGAGCCGTTTTACGAACTCGAAGAGCGCCAGGATTTAGTCGGGGAGTTGGTTTTCGGGATGGCCCCCCACACCTCCGCAGCGGTCGTCGGCCGGGTCATCGGCTTTACAACGGCAGCCGTGGGTTATGCCCATCCGTTCTTCCATGCAGCGAAGCGCCGGAACTGTGACGGAGATGAGGATTGTGTCATGCTTCTCATGGACGGCTTGCTGAATTTTAGTATCAGTTTCTTGCCAGATAAACGGGGCGGGCGGATGGACGCACCTTTGGTGATGTCCTCTCGGATCGACCCCTCCGAAATCGACGACGAGGCCCACAACATGGACGTCGTCTCCCAGTACCCACGGGAGTTCTACGAAGCCACCCTCGAGATGGTCGACCCGGGTGAGGTCGATGTCGAAATCGCCGAAGACACCCTCGGCACGGACTTGGAGTACACCGGCTTCAACCACACCCACGACACCACTGATATCGCCATGGGGCCGGACCTCTCGGCGTACAAGACGCTTGGCTCGATGATGGACAAAATGGACGCCCAACTCGAGTTAGCGCGCAAACTCGCGGCGGTTGACGAAACTGACGTCGCCGAGCGGGTCATCGAGTACCACTTCCTCCCTGACCTGATTGGCAATTTGCGGGCCTTTTCGCGTCAGGAGACACGGTGTCTCGACTGTGGGGAGAAGTTCCGCCGGATGCCCCTGACCGAAAGCTGTCGGGAGTGTGGTGGGCGGGTCAATCTGACCGTGCATCAGGGGTCGGTCAACAAGTACATGCAAACGGCAATTAACGTCGCCGAGGAATACGGTTGCCGAGAGTACACGAAACAGCGTCTCGAGGTGTTAGAGAAGTCTCTCGAAAGTGTCTTCGAGAATGACAAAAACAAGCAGTCGGGAATTGAAGACTTCATGTAGCGTCTCTGCGTTAGCTGTCGTTAACACACTTTGCTGACACCGAGTGAGTCCGTTTCCGAACGATACGCCGCTGAAGCGCTTTTTTTAATACTCTTGATTTAGACACTCTCGAGGTTGTTGAACCTTTTTCCTCGCTCTATCGGTTTCCTAGTTTTTGAGCCTATAAACCACAATCTGCGATATACAATTTGGATAATCGCTGCAATCGGCCCATTTCTCATCACCATGCAACCGCCAGCGGCGTCAATCAGGAACGCGCTCTGGGAACGCCGTCTTCGTCGACGTGAAGGATAATGCCCTCGCTGATAGTCATCGGTTTGCTCCACCGATTGAGTCGATCATGCCGCCGCCTCGAGCGTGTTTCGAACACTGTCACTACAAATTGTAATAAAGAGGCCCGTATATCTTGGTTGTACGACCTTGATAGACGGAATCAAACACAGTGTATGGAGGTGCCTTACTCTATGTCCGACTACACGTTCTGCTGTCCGGCTTGTGGACAGCAACACGGCGTCACCGAACCGATTCGAGTGGCAACGATGGCCAGCGGTTGTCCGGTCTGTGGCGAAACCGTCGCCTCACATCATTTTCGAGCTCATACGCCCTAACCCGGTCGTCGGCCCTCAAAGCGTTCGTCCAAGTTTCGTTCGTTCCTGAGCAGACGTGCCTGCTGACTGTCGGCTTGCAATTCTCCCTCTACCCTGTCCCCGTCTCGAGGAGAACCCTGATATAGTATCCTGTTGGTTTCATACCGTTTGCCGATGGCCACTGCCTATGGGAGAACGACCGGAACAGACGGGTGACAAGGCAGCGCTCGAGGCGGTCGAACAGCTCGCGTTCGGACAGCACGTATATGACGACGACGGCGAACTCCTCGGTCGCGTCCGTGGATTTGATCATAGCGGCTTTTTTGTGACGACTCGAGAGGGGGCCGAGGCGCTCTCAGTCGAACATGCACGCGCTGGTCACACGTTTGGTGAAGCCGAGTTGATGTGGCGCTGTACTGAGTGTGGCGAGATGGGCGACATCAGTGATGGGCTCCCCGAAACCTGCCCGAACTGCGGCACCGAAAAGGAGAACTTGATGTACTGGACCGAAGATTAGGCATCCTTTTTGTCTCACTCGAGCCACCAGCGGTATGGATATCGTCGTCTTCGGGGCCGGCAGTCTGGGGAGCCTCATCGGTGGCCTGCTCGCTCGCACCCATGACGTCACGCTCGTGGGACGGGCTGATCACGTCCACCGAGTCCGTGAGGATGGACTTTCAATAACGGGCCTGTGTGCAGAACACGTCACGCCGATGGCGACGACCGATGGGAGGGGACTCCATGCGGACCTTGCTCTCGTGACCGTCAAAGCCTTTGACACTGAGGCTGCAGCCAGCACGCTCGAGACGGGCTCCTTCGATATCGTCTGCTCGCTCCAGAACGGGATGGGTAATGAGGCGGTCCTCTCCCAACACTTCGAGACCGTCCTCGCTGGCACCGCAACCTATGGCGCACGCCGCGAGCGGCCGGGAACGGTCGCCTGTACCGGTCTCGGGGAGGTGGCTATTGGAGCTCCCGATGGTGGCCCGTCTCGAGCCGCAACGCGGGTCGGCGACGCGTTTGGGGATGCGGGCCTCAATATGACCGTCGAAACGGATATGCCCCACCGACTGTGGGAAAAACTGGCTATCAATGCGGGGATCAACCCGGTTACGGCACTGGCCGAAATCGAGAACGGGGGCGTTCTCGAGGCGCCTGCGAGGGCGCTTGCTCGGGCGGCCACCCGTGAGGCGGCCCGCGTTGCCCGTGTTGAAGGCGTTCCCCTTCCAGATGCCGCGGCGGTGTCTGCAATGGAGGCAGTGGCAGAAATGACGGCCGAAAATACGTCTTCAATGGCCCAAGACCGCCAGCGTGGTCGACAGACCGAGATCGATGCAATCAATGGCTTCGTTGTCGACCGGGCAGCCACCCACGGTCTCGCGGTGCCGACGAACCGAACGTTGACCGGACTCATCCGAGCGTGGGAGCACGGGAACGGACTTCGATAGTTCTGGCTGAGAAGAGTATCGCAAATTCCCATGCCGCTTTCGGCACCCGAAAAATAGCCAGTACAAATGACTCAGTTACCGCCCGCTTTGCTCACAGTGACACGCGAAGCGAGCAGTATCACCGACAATCGAGACTCAAAACGTAAGACTCGAGGTCCTCAGAACGGTGCCTGCGGTCCTTCGTCGCTTTCCCCATCGTCGACGGTCTCGCCGGGGAACGATGGGCTCATACCGCCACTGCCGCCGCTGCCACCATCCATTCCGCCGGTCGTCGCATGGACCATCTCGATTTCGGGAATCTCCTTGACCATCCGGCTTTTGATCGCCTGAATCGTCATCGGGGAAATTCCACAGCCACTGCAGGCCCCGCCCAGCGCAATGCTGACCTCGCCGCTTTCCCGGTCGAGGTCTTGGATTGCTGCGTTGCCGCCGTGCATCTGGATCTGGGGGAAGTTCCGCCGCAGAAAGTTCGCGACACGCTCTTCTAGGTCATCTCCGCCCTGTGTCTCAGTACTCATGGGTGGCCTTTGGTGGGCCGCGTTATTAGACCTTCCGTCGCACGGCCGCCTGCGACCGGCGGTGGGGCGCGCCAGACGTTCGCCTCATCGTCACGTCCGTATGGTGATTCATTTTGAGATCGCCTATGAGACACCGAANACACGCTCGAGTTCGGTCTCGATCTCTTCGAGATACGTCTCGAGGATTGTCTCGAATTTCTCCCGGTCGACGAGGACGCCGCTCAGGCGGTCGTAGGGGTCGTCGGGAAGCTCGATGGTGAACCCCTCGCCGTCGGTGTAGAACGGTTCGCTTTCGTTTAACACCTGCTGGTCAATCGCGTGTATCAGTTCGGAGTCATACCGGTCGTTCATCCGGTTGAACGCGTTCTTATACGCCTGCTGGAGTTCGGGAAAGTAGTGGACGTACTTGTCCTCGAACCGTTCGGGATCGAAGTCGGCCATACCCGGCGTTCGCACAGCGTCATCAAAAGTTGGCCGGTCCCGGCTTGTCACTCACGCCGGTTGAAACGGTATGGGCTCCCTACATACGGGGGGTGACCACGCAAGCCCAACGACCACCCTTTCGACTGGCTTTCGGTGTACTGTATGCCAACAGAGCAACACCCACTCCCGCCGGATACGCTTCCGCCAGGGTGGGGACCGGCTGACGTCAGTGACGGCCATCTCGCCTACCGTCGCCGTCAGCCACCGATCGAACTCGTTGCCGAGCGAACGTGCGGAACCAACTCCCACCCATCACTCGGCCTCGGCCAGTGCTGGGAGCTTCGATACCGTCACCCAGTTGGCGAGCTGACTATCTCCGAACCGGTTGGCCGCGTCTCGACACGCCAGGCCGCACTCAACGGACTGCTCGAGTGTATGTCCCGAATCCATGATGCCGTCGACGAATCGGCTGACAGCCACGATATTCAGGCAGCACTTGATACCGTCCAGCTCAGGGGTGCAGTTCCCGACAGTCCCAGACCCCTGTAGTGGTGGCTGCGTGTTTGACTGCTAATCACTTCAGCCGCGATTCTATATCGCAGTATTCAATTTATTATTTATATGATCGGTAATCCTCCGACCGGTATGGCCCCGTTCTCACCTGTCCGGTGTATCAAATGGCAGTACAAATAGTATACTGACGTATCAAAACGCTCGATACGCCCCGTGGTTCGAACGTTTTTCAGTATCCGCCACCTGCCCTGGGTATGGACAACAGACGGGTGCTGATCACCGGTGGCGCTGGGTTCATCGGATCGAACTTGGCGGCCCATCTCGAGCCGGCAAACGAGGTGTTCGTCGTCGACAACGGATCTCTGGGTACCGTTGAGAACGTTGCGGAGACGGCGACGGTCTGTGACCGGAGCATCCTCGAGGATGACCTTCCAACCAACGTGGATGTCGTCTTCCATCTCGCTGCCGATTCTTCATACGCACTGTGTGAGGACGACCCGAAACGGAGTGTCCGCGTCAACGTCGAGGGGTTCGTAAACGTCGTCGAACAGGCTCGAAAGGCCGGTTGTGACACCGTTGTCTATGCGTCAACGTCGTCGGTGTATGATCCCCAGCGGACGCCCACATCTGAGACGATGCCGGTTAGCGTTCGGTCAGCTTACGAAGCATCAAAAGCCGCCTGCGAGCGGTACGCGGCGTACTTTTCAGCCCATTACGGCATGTCGATGGCGGGGATGCGCCTTTTTTCGGTCTACCAAGGCTATGGCGGCACAGAAGCACATAAAGGCTCCTTCGCAAACGTGATCGCCCAGTTTGCCGACGCCCTCGCAGACGGACGCCAGCCGACGCTGTACGGTGACGGTACACAGACGCGCGATTTCATCCACGTTGATGATGTCGTCCGGGGCCTCGAGTGCGCCGCTATGGCGGAACTCGATGGGATCTACAACCTCGGCACTGGCGAGCATCATACGTTCAATACAGTTGTAGACTGCCTCAACGAGACACTTGGAACACGTATCCAACCCACGTACGTCGATAATCCACTTCCAGAGTCGGTGTACGTTCCCCATACCTGTGCAGACACCTCGAAAATGCAGGCTGCAACCGGTTGGAAACCAACCGTTGACTTTCAAGAGGGTATTAATCGAGTGTGTAGATACTATAATACATGACGAACACGTACCGAAACAATTTACTTACTGCCACTTCCAGAGTCGCTATGATCAAATCTGTCGAACAGGCACTTGTCACCGGCGGCGCGGGCTTTGTCGGATCACATCTCGTCAATCGACTGGTCCAAGATGGTGTTACTGTCACCGTCGTTGATGATTTCTCTAACGGACACAACGAGTGGCTTCCATCGAACGTCACGTGTATTGAGGGGGACCTAACCGATCCGGCCGTCGTTGCGGAGGCACTGTCAGCCGACCACGACATCGTCTTTCACCTCGCCGCGGCCAAGAGCGTCAACACGGACCACCCGCGACAGCAGTTCGAAGAAAATTCGGCGATGACCTACAACCTACTCGAGCGAATGGACGAACTCGGCGTCGACAAGTTCGTCTTTACGTCCTCTTCGACGGTGTACGGCGAGGCCCCGCGCCCGACGCCAGAGGACTACGGACCACTCGAGCCAATCAGCCCGTATGGAGCCGGAAAGCTCGCCGACGAAGGACTGGTCTCGACGTATGCTCACACCCACGATATCACCGCGTGGACGTTCCGATTTGCAAACATCGTCGGTCCACGCCTCCGTGGAGCCGTGATTCCCGATTTCATCGAGAAACTGCGGGACGACCCCGAAACGCTGACCATCCTCGGGAACGGCCGCCAAGAGAAATCATACATGCACATTGAGGACTGTCTTGAGGCGGTGTTCCACGTCGTTGAACATGCTGATGACCCGTACAACGTCTATAATCTTGGGACGGGGACGACAACCTCGGTGACTGAAATTGCAGATATCGTCAGCGACGTACTCGACCTTGATCCGGCATATGAGTACACGGGGGGCGAGCGCGGGTGGACCGGTGATGTGCCGAAAATGAGTCTCTCGATCGAAAAACTCTCGAACCTTGGGTGGACGCCGACGTATTCCAGTGATCGGGCAGTAAGACAGTCAGCAACTGAACTGGCAGCCGAACTGTCTCACTGAGCTCTCGGCTTCTCAGCTATCGACTTATTTCGCTTTCGTGACTTAACGACTGGAATTCTTTCTATTCCTAGTACGCTTAGTTTATCCTTTCTATTTATTATATTCTACTTATTGTAGCATTACGATAAGTATTTATACACTGTATGATTATGACGTAATTATGATGGAACCGAGCTATGATAAAGGCATACTAGAACGCAACAAACACTCGTGGGGTACTGTATGTCTGTCCAACTGAATACATCACTGTCGGACGAAAGCGCCGCTGAGAGCGCCTCAAGCAACGAGTACCTCCTCGGCCCGGAGAGCGAGGAGCAACCCCTTCTCTCCGTTGTGATGCCGACACTCAATGAAGAGGAGGGAATCACCACCTGTATCGAAAAGGTCCACCGAGCTGTCGAGGAACTCGAGATTCCAACAGAGATTGTCATCAGTGACAGTTCGACCGACCGTACGCCCGATATTGCCCGTGAACTCGGTGCAATCGTTGTCAAGCCCGATAAGGGCGGGTACGGCTACGCCTACCGGTACGCGTTTGAACGCGTTCGTGGCGATTACATCGTGATGGGCGATGCCGATACGACCTACGACTTCGAGCAAATCCCGCGACTGCTTACCCACCTAGAAGAGACCGGCGCTGATATGGTCATGGGGAGCCGGCTTGACGGCGAAATCAAACCGGGTGCAATGCCCGCGCTGCACCAGTATATCGGGAACCCGGTGCTAACGAAATTCCTGAACATCTTCTACGGTGCCGGTGTTAGCGATGCACACAGTGGCTTCCGAATCTTCACCGCTGAGGCGTTCGAAACGATGGATCTCAAAACGAGCGGGATGGAGTTCGCCTCCGAGATGATTATGGAGGCTGGAGCAAAGGACTTACAGATCGAGGAGGTGCCGATCATCTATCACGAACGGGAAGGTGAGGAAACGCTCGACAGCATCCCGGATGGCTGGCGACACGTCCGATTTATGTTGGTCAATGCGCCTGGCTACCTGTTTTCGGTCCCTGGCGTCCTCATCGGGATGGTTGGGGCACTGATGATGGGGCTTGCCTACTCGGGAACAGCCGTCGCCGGCGTGACGCTGAACATCCACTCGATGATCTTCGGCAGCCTACTGGTCATTGGTGGCTTTCACATCGCAAGCCTCGGCGTGTTCGCATCTGCCGCCGGAAACTCGATTAAAAACCCCTCGGACCCGATTACGAACTGGTTAGTCAATCACAGCAGCCTCGAGCAACTCGCTCTTGTCGGTGTGGCAACCGTCGGCTTCGTCAGTGCTGGCTTCCTCGCCCCGTTAATGTATCAATGGTATCTGAGTGGTTTTGCTGCCGTCTCTTTTACCCTTGGATCGCTACTGGCCTTTACCGTCTTAATAATCGGGCTGCAGTCGATTTTCTCGGCGTTCTTCCTTCGTTCCGTCTCCCAGCCCCAGTAACGGCTGGAGGCCGACCAGTCGTACTCGGCCACACCGCGTTTATTTCACGAAAAGCCATAACATTTACAACCGGCTTCTCCCTACGTCAGATAACCAATGGGGACAGAGTTGCCGATTACTCGTCGGAGATTTGTTTTGCTTGCAGCTGGCTCCACTGCGGTTGGTGCTCTTCCAGCGAAAACGACAGCGAGCGGAAGTGAGAACGAGGAGTTCGAAGAACTTGGCTACGGGGAATATCCCTATGGAATCTGTCCCTACGGTTACTAACTGTTTGTTCCGCTTTATGAGNCATTGTACATAATGTATATTGGCCGTGACATTTACATGTGGTGTCCTCTCATTAATGATTATGGCATCCACTCCCACAGCCATTTCCCACGCGTTCGACGTTAGCGTGTTCTTGCTCATGCTGTTAGTGTACATCTGTACACTGACGGTACTCACCGTGGTCAACGTATTCCGTCGCGGCGTGCTCCGACTACGCCCATCACAACCTACTGTCGATCCAGTGACAAGCCCGGAGCCCTGAGTTCGACGCAGCGGCCACGAGAGATATTGTGGCAGTATGTGCCACTTGAATTCGAGGAAGTTTTGATAAGAATTATACAGTCTCATTTCTAATAGATCCTATGACCAGTTGGGGATTGGTGAGGCAATGAGTGTTAGTAGGCGTGAAAAGCTCGACGCACTGCGAGACGCTCTCTCTCGCCAACCACTGTTAGGGGCTGTCATTGTCTGTCTCAGCCTCTTGGCTGCAATTCTCGAAGGAATCGGCATCGGATTTATCCTCCCAATTATCGAGTTCACACAGGGGGAAGCAAGCGAAGCCGACGGTACGCTTATGGAATTGTTCGTTTCTCTGTACGCAACATTCGGCTTGCCGTTTACTCTCGAGGCAGTGATCGTCGGCGTCGCGGCAGTCATGGCTCTCCGGTATTCACTGAGTTTTGTTGTTAGTTGGCTCCGGGCCGTGCTGACCGCCGGGTACACTCGGGACCTCCGTGGTGAACTGTTCGACGCGATTCTCTTTTCACCGATCGGTTCGGTCGACGAGGCAGGCTCAGACGACCTGCTCAATAGCGTGATCACTGAAGCACATCGTGGGAGTACGATTATTACGGGAACACTCGATGTACTGGAGAAATTCCTCTACACGCTCGTCTATCTCGCCATCGCGTTCTACATTTCGCCCCAGCTAACGCTGGCTGCGTTGGTTGGATTCGGCGCAGCCATCTTTTTTGTGCGGTTCATCCTCGAATCAGCCTATGTCGTTGGCGACGAGATTGCCGCTGTTAACAACGATATTCAGACGGTCTCCCAATCGGGGATCCAAGGTATGCGTGACGTTCGTCTTTTTACTATGCGCGAAGAACTCAGTAGCCGAATGTGGCAAATACTCGATCGATATTTTGGGGCCAGCGTCAAACTCCGGCGCAATCAGGCAGCAATGGACAATGCAAACCAGTTTCTCAATGCGCTCGTCGTCTTCGGACTTATTTACGTCTCAATTGGCGTCATCAACCTCTCGTTGGGTGAAATATTCCTGTTTCTGTTTGCCATTTTCCGGCTTGCACCAACGATAGCCGGGCTCAACAACATGATCTACCACCTAAACAGTGAACTCCCACATCTCGTCCGTGTCAACGCTCGCATCAACGAACTGACCGGGAAAACAAACCCAGCAGCAAGCGGCGACGAACCGATTGCTCGCGTCAACCGACTCGAGTTCGATGACGTCTCCTTTTCATATGACGACGAACAGGTCCTGAAAGACGTCTCGCTGTCGGTCGAACGCGGTGAACATATCGCCCTCGTTGGAAAATCAGGTGCCGGGAAGTCGACGATTGTCTCACTGCTCGGCCGGTTGTATGCCCCCGACTCGGGGACGATTCGTGGTGATGGCGTCCCAATCGATCGCTTCGACATCGAACAGTGGCGCGACCGAGTTGCGGTCGTCAGGCAGAGCCCCTACATCTTCGACCAGACGCTCCGTGAAAATCTGACAATTGGGAATCGGGACGCGTCCCAAGCCGACCTCGAGCGCGCCTGTGAGATCGCACAGGTTACCGAGTTTCTGTCTGAGCTTCCAAACGGATACGAGACGGTTCTTGGTGAAGACGGCGTCAAACTCTCAGGTGGCCAGAAACAACGAGTCGCCCTCGCGCGAGCCCTCCTCAAAGATGCGGACATTCTGTTACTTGATGAGGCGACGAGTAACCTCGACTCGAACATCGAACGAGACGTACAGGCCGCAATCGAAGAGATGGCTGGGACGTACGCGATTATCAGCATCGCCCACCGCCTCTCTACGGTTGATGACTGTGACCGTATCTATACGCTCGTTGACGGTGCTGTCGGTGAAGTCGGGACCCACAATCAATTGCTGGATTCCGATGGCGTTTACGCCGGTCTCTACACGATGCAGTCGTAGTGTTGCTCTCTCGCCAACTAGAACAAACTGTCAGATTGTCTCCTGTTGACTCTACTGAGAGGACACATTCCTTTCATAGACTAACTATGATTGAACAACACCCGAACAGGAACAAATAAAACCGTCGTAATCTAATAGCAGAGATGATAGTGGGGAGTATGAAACAGTATTATGCGTACGGACTGACGATCGGGTCGGAATTTTCGCTTCCGGAACTACAACCGGTTGACTCTGTTCAAGAGCCGGCCGATGTAACTATCCAACGCGACGAAGTAGAGCCAGTGCCGTCACCGGGTGAGGACGTTCAACCCAGACGCTTCGAAGCGACACCAGGGGCGTGTCGACTGACGTACGAGGGGCTTGGAACGTTCCGTATCGAAGATGGACGTCGGATCCGTGTGGATATCGATCCCGAACTGGAGACGGAAAAAGTGTTCCGTCGCATGCTCGAGGGACAGGTGTTTGGCATTCTCCTCCACCAGCGCGGATTGTTGGTCCTCCACGCCAGTGCTGTCGCGGTTGATGGTCGCGTCACCGTCTTTCTTGGACCGGTTGGGGCAGGGAAGTCAACGACAGCTGCTGCCTGTCACGCAGCAGGCTATTGGCTACTCGATGACGACCTCGTCGTGATTGAGACTGGTGGAGAGACACCGATGGTGTATCCCGGTATCCCAGAGCTGAAACTCTATCCTGAGGTCGCTGACACCCTTTGTGTCGACTCACCAGTTACTGGTCGCGACGACGAGACTGGGAAACAGTATCACACAACTGCAGCGCAGTGGCAGCGCGACCCGTTACCACTGGAGCGTTGTTACCGTCTGGCTGAAAACGAGACGTTCGAAATCAAATCACTCCCCGCACACGATTGGCTTCTTACACTGATATCCGACACGTATAATGCCGGACTACTCGAGGACACCGACACCATGTCTCTTCACTTCGAGCAATGTGCTCATATAATCGAGGCGGCAGACGTAGCCGAACTTCGCCGGCCAGACAATCTCTCGGCGCTTCCCGGTTTTGTTGAAGAAATCGTCACCCTGATGCAGCTCTAGCTCGTGGCTCTGAGTGCTTTGGCATGCCTGAATTGGTGAGTCTTACTTAGCAGTCCACGCTCAGCGGCGTGCTGAGCCGTCCGTTACTGTTTAACCGTATCCCAACAGCTGTGGACACTATTTAGGCACAAAAAAACTGGTGGTGTGTTTGCCGCTCACGAGTACTCGTGAGTGGCGCGTCTGTCGGTGACTAGATGTTCGGTGCCGACCCTTTCAGGTTGACTGCCTGAACATCGGTGTCCTCACCGAGTTGACGTTTGTTTTCGGTAATTGATTCGACTGAGCCGTACTCCGTAACCGATGGAGTTTCATATGGTTTCAATACCATCATATACTAAATTAAGTCCCAGAAATATAAAAGTTACTTATATTATATTAGTATTGGTAATTCCGACTGGTTTGTCTGGTCTGACTCCCGACTTCGGATTGGCCACAACTATCTGCGTATCTCAACAACGCACGCTCAAAACAACGGTTAACCCCCATTGATCACCGGTCAAAAAGTTACGTGCATATTAAAACAGCAGCAACTCCCTCGTTAGATGTTCGGGGCCGACCCTTTGAGGTTGACCGCTGAGACGTCGGTGTCAGTACCGAGTGATCGTTTGTTTTCAGTGATTGATTCGACTGAGCCGTACTCCGTGACTGCTGGTTTGTTGTATGCTTTCGAAGGCATTGTCCCTATTTTTATTTCTATACACATAAATCTTATTCACTTTCACGGTCCCATATCACGAGCGACTTCCCGTGATTTGAGAGTTGGTCGGGTCCGTGTGCCCGTGTACTCGAGCCACGTTGCTAGTGACAGCGCCTTCCAGAGCACCCGTTGGTCGCGCGCGTTCGGTGTTTCAGTGAACCGAACGTAACTCTCACGTAGTGCCTTAGGCTCGAGGTACTGAGTGAGTGGCCCGGGTTCGTCGATCAACTGTGAAA
>SL_4KL_010_BRINEDRAFT_10001503_pt1 | contig 12893 bp, 17 predicted proteins | sample SodLak_010_BRINE_2_FD_10664 | JGI IMG/M metagenome (IMG submission 10664)
GGGCGAGCCACGCCCTTGAGACCGACGAAGGGGTATGGCTTGTCGACCCTGTCGACACCGAGGACCTCGATGCGTTGCTCGCCGAGTTCGGCGAGGTTGTGGGCATCGTCGTCTGTCTCGACCGTCACAAGCGGGATGCCGCCCAGATCGCCCGCAGGCACGATGTTTCGGTTCACATCCCGCGCTGGATGAGCGGCGTTGCCTCGAAAATTGAGGCCCCAGTCGAGCACGTGGACGGCCAGCTCGGCGGCACCGACTACGAACTGTTTGAGATTCGCAACGCCTCGGTGCCACCATGGCAGGAGGCCGGGTTATATAACGCAGCGAACGGCACACTCGTCGTTCCCGAATCTGTGGGCACGGCGAGCTACTTCACTGTCGAGGGCAAACAGCTCGGCGTCCACCCGATGTTGCGGCTGGTGCCGCCACGGGAAGTCCTCGGACAGTTCAGCCCCGAACGCGTTCTTGTTGGCCACGGTGAGGGAGTTCTCGACGGCGCAGCCGCTGCGCTCGATGAGGCACTCGCCGACTCGAAACGAACTGCGCTGTCGCTCTACGGCAAAACGGCCAAACAGTTCCTCACACCATAGATGACTGTGTACGCCACCGAGGACCTCGTCGAGGTTCTCATCGAGTTCGCTGTCGACCGCGAGCCACAGCAGGCAAACGTCCCACTGGCTGCCACGCCAGCCAGCGAGCTCGACGGTACCGACGCTGTCCTCGAAACGGTAGACCCCCAGACCCCGGTGCTCACGCACTTTTATATGCCGGATGCAGCGGGCTCGGTCAACGCGGTGTTCGGTGTCGATTTGGGAACGCCAGCCGGTGGGGCCCAGTCCCGCTTTATCTCACATCCGTCGGGGCCGGATGGTATCACCAAGCGAGACGATCTGGCGGGCGTGATCTTGGTTGCGGTGCCACCGTGGAACACAGAAACTGTTCGCGCGTACAACCGGAGCGGCAACCGACTCGACTTCGAACAGTTGGCCGCCGAACCGCCCGTCGAATCAGTTGAGTAGACGCTGAGTAGTCTGTACCTACGCGCTGGTAGTCAGCGCCTACACGTAGTTATTCAAGATAGCCCAAATCGCGGAGCTGCTCGGTGATCTCGGTGAACTGGGCTTCGGTGAGCTTTCCTTCGGCTTGGTGTTGGACGACGATACTCCGGAGCAGAAACCGAACCAGATCGCTCGTCGAGGTGAAGCTTGTTCCCTCGATTGTTTCGTCGACCCGTTCGGCAAGCTCTTTCGGGATCGAAACCGTGGTGTAGTCGGTCATACAGAGCCCACGTCCAGCAGGCAGAATAAACCATCCCTTTGGAGACTTGGCAGGTGGTTGGCTTTTTAGGAGTTGAGTCCCAACAGCAGTCCAATGGGAGCCAGACCACCGCAAAACGATACCACAGAGCCCGAGGTCATCGAGTTCGGTATCGCCGCGCTCTCTGCCCGTCTCGAAAAGGCAGACGTCGAGTTTCCGACCACGAGCCGCAAGCTGGTTGCCGCCATCGAGGAGACAGCGATTCCAATCGATGGCTCGGGCAACACAATGGAGCTACAGACTGCCCTCGACGCAGTGCCCCGCGAGAAATTCGGTTCGGAAGCAGAGCTGCTCGACGTGCTGCATCCGGTGTTCGAAGAGTACCGACAGAAAGCCGGCGACAGCTTTGTCGGTCGTCTGCGAGCACTGCTGCCGTTTTAGTTATTCTGACTGTGTCGCCGGCTCTGGGGTTCGACGCTCGCTTGTCGAGTTCGTCGTGGCAGTTTCGTCCGGCGGTGATTCGTTCGATGGGAGGGCGGTTGTCCCGGTGTGCTGTTCGAACTGTTCAGTCTCAAGTCGGTCGATTCGACCGACCTGCTCGCGATGCAGCGAGAGGATGAGATCCGCAAGCACACCGAACATTACCAACTGAACGCCAAAGAGAATCGCTGCGGTCGCACCAACGGCGACGATCTCATGTCCGATGCCGTCAACGAACCACCGGAACATAACGAACGCAGCCATTCCGAGGCCAGCAATCGTCGAGGTGAGACCCACACTCCCGAAGTAGAACAGTGGGTTGTTTGTTTTCGCCTTTCGGTAGAGCTCCAAAAAGATGATCCCGCCGTCTTTGACCGGATGGAGGTTCGTCGAGGAACCGTCGGGGCGTGGCCGGTAGGTAATCGGGACGACCTCGGTTTTGATGTCGTTTTTCGCACACTCGACGGCCATCTCTGTTTCAATGCCGAAGCCGTCGGCAGAGAGCGTAAGTTTGGCGAACGAATCAGTGCGGAACGCCCGGTAGCCCGACAGAATGTCACGATAGTTTTCGCCGTGAATGAATCTAAAGCCGCGATTGATGAGTTTGTTGCCGAACTGGTTGAGCCGGGTCATCGCACCGGGCTCCATGTTGGCAAACCGATTGCCGATAACGTGTTCGAAATCGCCGACGAGCAACGGTTCGAGCATACGCTCGGCGTCTGTGGCCCGGTAGGTCAGATCAGCATCAGCCATGAGAACGTATTCGGCGGTGATCTGGCCGACGGCCTCACGGACTGCTTGCCCTTTGCCCGACCCCGACTGTGTTATGACACGCGCACCAGCCTCGCGGGCGAGTTCGCGGGTGTCGTCGGCTGAGCCGCCGTCGACGACGAGAATGTTCTCGAAGCCAGCCTCTTGGTAGGAGCGAACAACCTCGACGATTGTCGCCGACTCATTGAGCGTCGGCAGGAGAACACAGACATCCGCGCTGGGAGGCATTACCCACGTCTCACAACCCAGTAGGTAAAACTGTGTTTGTTTTCGAGGTATCGACACACCGGTGTTTCACCGACCATATTTACAAAAACGCCCGAGAATCCATCTTGTTTTATCATATTGTTTCCATTCGTACAAGATTTATCAGCTGGCATTTATATATCTCGACACAAATGTACAGTCGATGTATGATCTCACAGGGTTTCAGCGCGATCTGCTGTACACAATCAGCGGCATTGACGAACCCTACGGGTTAGCAATCAAAGCGGCCCTCCAAGCGTACCGGACTGAAGATATCAACCACGGTCGGCTGTATCCGAATCTCGACACGCTCGTCGAGAAAGGGTATGTCGAAAAAAGCCAAAAAGACAGACGAACTAATCTGTACACGCTCACTGAAACTGCCCACGAAGCAATCGAGACGCGCAGAGCGTGGGAAGACAGCCAGCTGGCTGACTAATCGCTGGTCGCGTCCCCAGAAGGAAACGCCTTTTAGCTCTTGCCGGATACGAGCAGGTGAGGGCTGGTAGCTCAGTTTGGCAGAGCGACGGACTCTTAATCCGTCGGTCGCGTGTTCAAATCGCGTCCAGCCCGCTTTTGCTCCGAAGCTCTCATGAGGAGCAAAGCGGTTAGGCCGATTTGAACGCAGAGAACGAAACAAGCAAAACGAGTGAAGTGATTGTGTGTTCAAATCGCGTCCAGCCCGCTTTTGTTTCGACCGTTCTGGGAAGGTATTCGCGTGGTTGCACAGACACCAAAACGACTCGACAGCGGTGCGTCGAAGCCCACAACCGCCTGTTCATTGGTACAAGCCAACTACCAACCAAATATCAACTGAATTGTAAAAACAACAGGAACTATCATCGCAAACAGGGTTATGCCTGTTGAGTTGCTACGGTCGAGTATGAACGGACAGCCCTCCCTCAAACAGACGTTGAGCAGCCGCAAGACAGTCCTGTTTTGTCATGGCTGTGAGTACTCTGCCCCGCCCGACGGCCCGTGGGTGGTTCACCACAAGCCGGACTCTGATGTGTATCTGTGTCCAAACTGCACGGCAACAGTGACGGTTCGAGAACGGTTCGACTGAGCTAGTCGCCGTGTGCTGACTGACCCAACGTAGGTCCGGTCGGTGGGGTTCGGAGACGCCACAGACCGACGGCGACAAGCCCAACCACAAGCAGATACAGTCCGAAATTCACCTGTCCGACGGTCGAAGAATAGTAAAATATGAGCTCGCCCTCTCGCAGCAATACGAGATCACGGCCCAACAACATCGTCACGAACAACACGCTGAGCGCACTGGCTGCCAACCAACGGCCAACATCGTCTACTCCTCCAAGCCAGTAGACTGCGGCGAGTAATCCACAGAAGGCTACCAACGACACAGCATAGAACCACGCCTGTGCACCTGTCGAGTAGCTCAACAGTGGGACGCCACGGCTGAACAGCCCACTGACCACAAGCGCGGCCAGTGCGACACCGAAGGCAACTCGACCACGTTGTCGAGGGGGTCGGCGATGGTGATCGCGGTACGCAAACAACGTTGTCAGCGACAGCAGGGTAAAGATACTCAGTGCGACCAACAGATGGGCCGCATGCGTTGAAGTGGAGTAGCCACCCGGAACGAGCCCACCGATTGTCACCGTCACCGCGCCGATGCTGATCTGGAGCGGCAACAGCACAACGGCGAGCGTTGAGGCGATTTTCGCCCCACGATCACCCACTCGCCAAGCCCAAGCAGCGGTCCCGAGAATGAAAAAGCCCGTAATCATCGCAACAACACGGTGGAACCACTCAATGAAGTCCGGGTTGATCGTTAACGCCGGAACCAGTTGATCAGAACACAACGGCCACTGGGCCTCGCAGGCCAGCCCCGATCCCGTCGCCGAGGTGTAGACTCCGAGCGTAATAAGCGATAGTGTCAGTGCAGTCGTGAACGCCGCAAACCGCCGGAATGACAGCCAGCTAGGGCGTCTTGTCATCGGCCACAGTTTGGATCTCTGGCTATTTAGCCCTATCCAACTCCGCCGAAAAACAGCTGTCAGTCGTCTACTGTGCCTGCTGTTGGGGTGAGACGTACTGCTGTTCCCACCGCCGGCGGTTTTCGATGAGTTGTTCGCCCTTTTGTGTGAGTTCGTAGTAGTTCGTACGCTGATCTTGGCTGCCTTTCTCGACGAGCGAATGCTCAACCAGTGCGTCGAGGTTCGGATACAACCGCCCGTGGTTGACGTTGTCGACATGTTGTTCCATCTCTCGGCGGATCGTCTGTCCTGATGGTTTGTCTGAGCCTGCAATTACGTATAGGAGGTCTCGCTGGAAGCCGGTCAACTCGAATATCTGAGTCATACAGGCGATATACTGTGTTACCCATGTATTGTTAGTCGGTCAAAAATATGGATAAGCAGAGAACAACTCAGCCGCTTACTTGTTTCTATACTGTTTCAAACTGTTGTCGTGGTCTCCTCTCTGACCGATCTATCTTGCGGCTGAGTAGTCGGTGGCTACTACCAGTAGACAGTGACTAACAGCGACTGTATCGGCTCTCACGAGTCATTTCAGTCGATCCTCCATCACGTTCGGTTCAAGTAGCCCGCGCCTGTAGCCCTCGTTATGCCTGCACACTCGTCGTTGCGAACGCCGGCGGAGCTCACTGCGCGCCGTCGGCGGCTTTCGTCGTTTCTCGACAGCCACAATCTTGAGGCGATCTGGCTGGCCCGTCCGAACAACTTCGCGTGGCTCACCGGCGGCTCAAACGTCGTCGACCGCGATTCACCGCTTGGAGTTGCCGCCGCCGGCTACCACCGAGACGGACGCCTTCGCGTGCTGACGAATACGATTGAGGCAGACAGACTCCGTACAGAGGAGGTTCCAGCCGAGTTTTCGGTGACGGCGACGGCGTGGCACCGCGAGTCGCTGGCCGAGGCAGTTGCCGCCGAATCACCAACCCCTGCGGCGGCGGATTTTACAGTTGAGGGACTCAAACAGCTTGACTGTTCAGTTCTTAGGCAGCCACTAACCGACGGCGACATCGATCGCTACCGGGAGCTTGGCACCGAGACAGCCACTGCTGTCGAGGACGTCTGCCGGGAGTTATCGGCAGACGACACCGAACAGGCGGTTGCCGCCGAAGTTCGCAGCGCACTCGAAGCCCGTGGGATCGCCGCGCCTGTCGTGCTTGTCGGTGGCTGTAGCCGTGCCCAGACGTATCGGCATTATACACCGACTACTGCCGAACTCGGTGACTACGCGCTTGTTTCGGTAACTGCCCAGCGAGGCGGGTTATATACGAGTCTCACCCGAACAGTTGTCTTCGAGGCTCCCGAGTGGCTCGACGAACGGTTTGCCGCCGCCGCAGCCGTCGAGACGACCGCGTTGGCGGCCACACAACAGGCCGCCCGCGACGGATCGAACGCAGCTCAGGTGTTCGAGGCGATCCAGACGGCCTACGAGGTGGTAGGGTGGCCCGACGAGTGGAACCAGCACCACCAAGGCGGCGCGGCAGGATTTGCCGGTCGTGAGTGGATCGCTACCCCAGAGAGCACTGCGCGTGTCTATGCGCCACAGGCGTACGCGTGGAACCCCACTGTTCAGGGTACCAAAAGCGAGGGCACGGTGCTTGTTACTGACGCTGTAATCGAGCCATTGACCCTAACCGGGTCGTGGCCAACAGTGTCGGTGGAGGCTGTGGGCTCGACCGACGGGCTCTGTATCGAGCGTCCAGCGCCGCTGTCGGTCTGAACCAACAACCTATTTTTTGATTGAACAGAAACAGCTGGTATGTCTTGGTATGCAATCGAGAGCGTCGACGACGCAATCGATGCAACACGCTCGTTTCTGTTCCCCGTTGAGGCCACAGCGTGGCTCAAACTCGCCCTGATTGCGATTTTTGTCGGTGTTGGCGGTGGCGGCGCCACCACAGTGCTGAACCTTGCTAACCTTCCGTCTGAGATGGCGGGGGTCGTCGACGAGCTGAGTATCGAACAGCTCCTTGCGGCTCTTCCCGTCGAGCCATGGATAGCTGGGATGGTCGTCGCTCTCGCTTTCGTTGTCGGAGGCGCGTTGACGATTCTAACCGAAACGCTCCGGTTCGTCTTTTATGATGCACTCCGAACCCAGACCGTCCGGCTCCGGACACCGGCGCGTCGCCGTATCGGGCAAGCCCTCCGGCTATTTGGATTTAAGCTGGCTCTGTGGGTCGCGTTCATGCTTCCGTTCGTCGTTGTTGGCGTAGGGGTGTGGGCGGTTGGACTCGACTCGCTCGGTGAGACGTGGCTGGTCGCGGGGCTCGTTGTCGGTGTTGGGACACTTGTCGCTGCTGGCATTCTGTATACGCTCATCATTCGCGGAACCGACGAGTTCGTCGTTCCGCTAATGGTCGAGGCCGACTGTGGCGTGCTCGACGGCTGGCGGCGGTTCTGGCCGGTCGTTCGGAGCCAGCCCGCCCAGTTTGTCGTCTACATCATTGTTCATTTCTTGTTGCTGGTGGCGATCGGCATCGGCCAGTCACTTGTTGGCACGCTTATTTTCGGCATCGTCGGAACGGTCGGCGCGTTGGTCGGCCTTGTGGTCGTGTTCGGCGTGTTCGGCACTCTCGGTGCCGCGGTCGCCACGACGGCGGGGCTCGTCGCACTCGGGGGGGTTGTGCTGCTGACGCTGCTTTTTGCAGCTATTCTCTATCTACCGGTGAGCATTATCGTACTTACCTACGTCATCAGCTACGAGGTCTCCGTTTTAGAGCTGGCCGACGACGAATTCGAGCTGTTGTCGGCTGAGGCCGACATCGACGAACCAACCGACGGGCCAGCCTCCACCACCTGAACGGACAGTCGGCGCATACATACCTTTTTGAGCCGGCCACCAGACCGCTTGGTATGGGACTTGATGACGACGCACGCGAGTATCACGAGCGTGAGCCTCGTGGCAAGATCGAAATCGCGACAACGAAACCAACCAACACACAGCGTGATCTGAGTCTCGCCTACTCACCGGGGGTCGCCGCACCGTGTCGGGATATCGATGCGAATCCCGAGGATGCCTACAGATATACGGCCAAATCCAATCTCGTGGGCGTTGTCTCGAACGGCTCGGCTGTGCTCGGACTCGGCGCAATCGGTGCCCAAGCCTCGAAACCAGTAATGGAGGGTAAAGGCGTGCTGTTCAAGCGGTTTGCGGATATCGATGTGTTCGATATCGAGTTGGCTCTCGACGATGCCGACGCACTCGTCGAGACGATTGCGGCCATGGAGCCCACCTTCGGCGGAATCAATCTCGAAGACATCAAAGCCCCCGAATGTTTCGAGATCGAGCGCCAACTCGGCGAGCGACTGGACATCCCCGTTTTTCACGACGACCAACACGGCACAGCGATCATCTCGGGGGCCGCGCTCCTGAACGCCACCGAGCTCACGGACAAATCGCTCGACGAACTCGATATCGTCTTTTCGGGTGCGGGAGCCTCAGCGATTGCGACCGCACAGTTCTACGTCTCGTTAGGTGCGGACCCAGACCGAATCACGATGTGTGACTCATCGGGCATTATTACCGCCGAAAGAGCCGACGGACTTAACGAGTACAAACAACAGTTCGCCCAAGCCGTCGAGCCCGGCACGCTTGCCGACGCCATCGAGGGAGCCGACGTGTTCGTCGGTCTCTCGGTGGGAGGAATTGTCTCCCAAGAGATGGTTCGGTCGATGGCCGACAATCCGATCATCTTTGCGATGGCAAACCCAGATCCAGAGATCACCTACGAGGATGCAAAAGCCGCCCGCGAAGACGAGGTGATTGTTGCCACGGGTCGCTCGGATTACCCCAACATGGTCAACAACGTCCTTGGCTTTCCGTTTATTTTCCGTGGCGCACTCGACGTGCGGGCGACCGATATCAACGAAGCGATGAAACGCGCCGCCGCAATGGCGCTGGCGGAGTTGGCCAAACAGGACGTTCCCGATGCAGTAGTCAAAGCCTACGGCGACCAACCACTGCAGTTTGGCCCTGACTACGTGATCCCGAAACCGCTGGATCCCCGCGTACTGTTCGAGGTTGCCCCGGCGGTCGCCGAGGCCGCCGTCGAAAGCGGCGTTGCCCGAACCGAACTCGACACTGACAGCTACGCCGAGACGCTTGAGGCCCGACTCGGCAAATCTCGTGAGATGATGCGGGTTGTCCTCAACAAAGCCAAAAGCGATCCGAAACGGGTCGCGCTGGCAGAAGGAACGGACGAAAAGATGATTCGGGCGGCCTACCAGCTCGAAGAAGAGGGTATCGCCGAACCAATCCTACTGGGCAACCGCAACGAGATCAGCCGAAAAGCTGCCAATCTTGGCCTCGCGTTTGATCCCGAAGTCGTCGATCCGACCGAACGAAGCCTTGCGGTGTATGCCGACCGGCTCTACGAGCTTCGCCGGCGAAAAGGAATCACCCGAAGCGAGGCAACCGATCTCGTCGAGCGCGATACCAACTATTTGGGCAGCGTGATGGTCGAGGTGGGCGATGCTGATGCAATGTTGACAGGATTAACCCACCATTACCCTTCGGCGTTACGCCCGCCACTCCAAGTAATCGGGACGGCAGACGACGCCAACTACGCCGCCGGTGTTTATCTGTTGACGTTTAAAAATCAGGTCGTCTTCTGTGCGGATACAACCGTCAACCAAGACCCAGACTCGGATGTGTTGGCCGAGGTTACCAAACACACAGCGGCGTTGGCTCGACGGTTCAACGTCGAGCCGCGGGCCGCAATGTTGTCGTACTCGAACTTTGGGAGCGTCAAAAACGGCTCGACATCAACGATCCGCCAGGCGGTGGCCGACCTCCACGATGATCCGACTGTCGACTTTTCGGTCGACGGTGAGATGCAGGCCGACACTGCAGTCGTCGAGGAGATATTAGACGGCACCTACGGCTTTTCGTCGCTGGATGGGCCAGCGAACGTGTTGATCTTCCCGAACCTTGAAGCCGGCAACATCGGCTACAAACTGCTCCAGCGACTCGGCGGAGCCGAAGCCATCGGGCCGATGTTGGTCGGCATGGACAAACCGGTTCACGTCATCCAGCGTGGCGATGAGGTCAAAGACATCGTGAATCTGGCAGGCGTCGCCGTTGTCGATGCCCAAGCCGAGTAGTCCCGTTTGAATACGTACATTTATAATGGGGGTTGAGACAAACATGATGTATGGTTGAAGCTCCCTCCCCACTCACAACGCCCAGACAGATTACGGACGGTGAGTTCGAGGGGGCGTTGCGGATCGGTTCACAGAACGACCAAGACGTCTACTGGTATGTCCCGACGAACGAGATCGTCGTCAGCGATACCCCGGAACAGGCTGTCGAGAAGGCCAATATCTATCAGCTGTCCGAAGAGACGGTCGGTGAGTTCGTTCACCGAACCGAGCGCGAAGGCGCTGTCTGGTCGCTGAACAAACTCGGAGAGTTCCTCCGAAACGTCGCCTCGTTCGGCGATGTTCGGATACTCACACTCCGACAAGAAGAGGCCTACGCGCTGTGTCGAATCTCCAGTCTCGACACGGCGAGTGCTGCCGAACTGCTTGGAATCTCAGAGAGCCTCTTAGTCGATCATCTCTCGACGGCCCAAAAGAAGATCACGTGCGCGTTCAATCTCGTCGAGGCGGTCAATAAACACTGATTGCACGAGGTTACTGATCTTGTATATTGCGGTGCTCGGAGAGCACTGCCCACACGCCAGTTTATCTTCTCAGACAGCATACGATAGTACGCTGATACCACTTGTGGACAGACTGTCCTCACACCGAGATTGTCGAGTCCATGGTGCCGTATCACGGGGAAACACTAATGCAACTCACAACACTCTTCGGCGATCCCCGGGCGGTCAGTCCGGTTATCGGTGTTATTCTAATGGTGGCAATCACCGTTATTTTAGCAGCTGTCATCGGCGCGTTCGTCCTCGGATTCGGCGGGCAGCTCTCGAATACGGCCCCACAGGCAAGTTTCGAGTTTAGCTACAGTGAGGGCCCGAATGGCACAAATGTCACTATCGTCCATGGCGGTGGGGAGACGTTTACGGCGAGCCAGATCGAAATCATCGGGCTTGCTGAGCCGAACGGGCTTGAGCCAGGCGAGCAGTTCCGAACGGGCCAGACACTGGTCGAGAACAAAGAAACAAACAGTGACCGAATCCGAGTTATCTGGAACAATCCATCCGGCGGCTCATCGAACGTGATTGGCTCCTCGACAGTGCCTCGATAGCCACAGTATGTGGTGCTTACTCAGTGTCGGCGGCTTCGGCCTCGACAACTGAGCCGACCATCGACCACCCCTGCTCGTCGGGCCCGCTGCGACCGACCAGAATCGAGTCGTTATCCTCGCTGGATATCAGCCGGTAGTCGGCATTATCGTCCGTTCGGCTGCCTTCTGCCTGAAACTCCTGTTGAAAGAACTCAGTCCATGACATCTCAAAAACGGCCTCAGTGCCATCATCGAGCCTCAGCCGTATCGGTTTGGGTGTCACGTTATGTATCCGTTTTGCGATTGGGTTGAGATCCGCCATAGCGACCGATTGCTGTTGGCTCACATAAACACTCTCGGTTTGGCTAACGCGCGTTGGCTGGCGAGCGAGGACCTAGTGTATCAGATTGGTCGGCGATAGATTCACACTAATTAGTAGTAACTGCCTACTACCGACAGAACAGTCAAAAACACCGGTAAACGCTCTGTGGGGTATTTGTTGGTTGCCGACGTACTTCTAGTCGGTGGTCCCACAGATGTCGCTCCCGCCCTCACTCAGCCCGATTAGCCGTCTACTTAAAACGGTTCCAGTATCGATGACACACCTCCTGCGGCCGGCCCGTGGGATCGCGTTCTGGACAGCCATTGCCCTCCCGTTTAGTTATCTTCCGTTGTTTACCCTTGAGATGGTCGAACTCTCGTTTCGTGCCTTCGTGTTTTTGTTACTGATTAACATTGTTGCGCTGATTATTGGTCATTCCTACCGACGATAAGCGATACTCACTCGCGTGTTTCAATGGGGTTAGGATGCCTCGGTACAGACGAGACAGTATGACCGATACAGAGCAGAGCCCGCCCGATGATGTCGAGCACTGGCGAACCGAAGTCAAACAGATGCGCGCAGACAAAGACCAGTTTTTCACAGACCACCCACAGTCGCCGATTAAACCGGAGTACCGTGAGGACTTCGAGGGATTGGCCTACTTCGATCCAGACCCAGCGTTTCGGGTACCTGCTCGCGTGCGTGTGTACGGTAATCCGGATCCAATCGAGTTAGATGTGACCGCAGGCGCACCGATTCGGTATCTTCGATCAGTCATCTTCGAGCTCGAACTGCGGGGCGAACGAATCCAGATGGCTGGCTATCGCCAAGAATCAGCTGGGAATAGGACAATCTTCATTCCGTTCCGAGATAAGACGACTGGCCAGCAAACGTATCACCGCGGTCGATATATGGAGATGGAACCCGACGAGGAACTCATCAACGGCGACGTTGTCACGCTGGATTTTAATCTCGCCTACAACCCGTTTTGTGCGTACACCGAAACGTTTGCCTGTCCACTCGCTCCCGAGGAAAACTGGCTTGAGGTCGTCGTGCCCGCCGGCGAGAAAACACCACCTGAATCAATCGTTGACAACTGAGGCGACTCTCGGTCGAGCCTGAAGGAGAAGGCTCAATATCAATCAGTTCAGTCGACGGAGTATGGTAGACATACCGAATCAGGCGGCGGTTGGTGTCGGACTGATGATCGTCGGCACACTGCTTTTCATTCCCGGTGTGATGCCCGGCTCTAGCCCGCTTGTGCTTGCCTCGCTGGTCGCGGCGGCACTGCTGTTGACTGTTGGAACGTATCTGTTTGGTGTCAGCGGAGACGGTCGGCCCGTATAGAGCTCACCCGTGGATACTCGACCGTTTTGGGATCGTCTACCTCGATCAGTTGAGCGTCGTCTGTAATCGGGTATAAACAGTTGGCGGCTATTTATTACGTAGGTGTGTCGAGGCCATGAACTCGACGGCGGTTTGTGGGTAGTAAACGCAGAAATGGCCGGGGCGGGCTCCGAACCCGCGATCTCCGCATATCCCAGGTACGAGGCTCGGCAGGCCTCTGTGGGGCGGACGCTTCCAAGGCGGTTACCGCACCGAATCTCAGTAACCCTATGAGTGCGGCGCTATGTCC
>SL_4KL_010_BRINEDRAFT_10001505_pt1 | contig 12880 bp, 9 predicted proteins | sample SodLak_010_BRINE_2_FD_10664 | JGI IMG/M metagenome (IMG submission 10664)
TACAATGGGCGACCAGAAACTGAGTCGACGTGTCCACCGACCGCTGGCTTCGCTCCACGCAGTTGTTCGTTGCAGAAACCAAGCCGGAGGAGGGCTTTGAACCTAAGGTTCAAAGCCAAAATATTATATGATTTCTCTCTAAACCGATGGGTATGTCTTCGGCTGCTGAAGCTATCGACAGACTCCGCGAACGGATCAAAAGCGGCGGAAAGCAGGATAAAATCGCCGACTCCGACCGCGAGGTATTGCTCGCGTTCAGCGATCAACTTCATTTGCTCGCTCAGGAATACAGCGACAAGCGACACTCGAAACTGCTCAGACACTGTGTGATCGTTGCAGAGACTTGACAGTGGTACGCTCGCCGAGTCCCTCAACGACCGCGACGCGGCCGAGAGAATTGTCTCTTGGATCAACGCCGAGTACGACAACGAGGAAACGAACCGGGATTACAGAGTCGCCCTTCGTGTCTTCGGGAAGCGTGTCGCCGAGTCCGACGAGAGTATCGATACCACGACTAACGGCCTCCCCGAGAGTCTCGAATGGATTCCTACAAGCACCTCGTCGGATTACGACCCGACGCCCGATCCACGAGATATGCTCCGATACAACGAGGAGGTGAAGCCCATGATAGCCGCTACGTACAACGCCCGCGACGCGGCAATGATCGCCCTGCAGTTTGATGCTGGGCTCCGTGGCGGCGAGTTCAAAAGTCTCCGTGTCGGGGACGTTCGGGATCACGATCACGGGCTGGAAATTACTGTCGAAGGAAAGCAGGGCCGTCGAACCATATTGCTGATTCCGTCGGTCCCTTATGTCAACGCTTGGCTTGATGCACACCCAGCGGGAGACAACCCAGACGCGCCGCTGTGGTCGAAGATTACCAAGGCAGAACCGATCTCCGGTCGGATGGTCTCGAAAGTTCTTAGTGAAGCTGCCGACCGCGCGGATGTTTCCAAGCCGGTTACTCCCACTAACTTCCGCAAGTCGAGTGCCGCCTTTTTGGCAAGCCGGAACCTCAATCAGGCGCACATCGAAGAGCACCACGGCTGGGTGCGAGGGAGCAGCGCGGCAGCTCGATACATCTCTGTCTTCGGAGAAGATTCCGATCGTGAACTCGCACGACTCCATGGAATCGACGTTTCGGAGGAAGAACCCGAGGACATTTCGCCGATTGAATGCCTCACTTGCGGTCGGAAAAACGAGAGTGACGCATCGTTCTGCGTACAGTGCGGACAAGCTTTCAATCACGAAGCTGCGGCGGAAATTAATGAGTCTACGGACGAACTCAACGAAAGCCTCGCGTCGCTGGAACCAGAGAAGGCCCAGCAGCTTCTTGATGTCGCCGAGATGCTTGACGAGCCCGCGGTTCGTGAAGCCCTCATCGATTCTGAGTGATTCGGCTGTCATCAAACCCCTTCCTCATCAAGTCGGTTTAGCAGCTTTTCGGCGCGGTCGGAAAAGGGAAGATCCTCCTCAACGCACATTTCCAATGCATCACGGTTTCCTGAAAGTCGTTCCCAAACGTCATCAGATACCCTCTCAGAGGAGGAGCTATTTTCTTCGTCACTACTCATGTTGCTTGACCCGTGTTTCCAACTACGATTCGTCCAGAGATGTCCTGTTCTTGCGTTCTCATTTTTATTGCCGACGTTAGGTCGCCAGCGACCAACGGGTTAAGCAAAATTCTTTACCGATGATTACGTCATCATCGGTGAGGACAACCCGTTAGAGTCCTTTCCAGATGTCCTCAATTCGTCGCTGGAATCGTGCACACCTGCTAAGACGTCCGGTTCCAGCGTCGTACGATTCTATAATTCGTTAATCTAATTTTGCCAATTAGAGCTCCTGTTCTGCCGGTTTATACTGATCTGCCATGGCTACTAACAGGTCATCATAAGATTGGCCGCCTCGTTTGAGGGGCTTGAGTACGTTATCTCTCGTATCTATCCTACATGGTATGCGTGTCAGATCTGATGCTGACATATCACAATTGTTTACAGAGTGTACAAATTTAAGTGTATTGCTTACTATGTAACTGATATGATTTCATTAGACCGTGACCGGGGCATTCTGTCAGAATCTGATCGAAGATACGCTCTGGATTATGAACGCTGGTCAGAGGGTAAATCTAGGGTGGCAGGCAACCAACGAGAGGCAGCTATAATTAATCGAGTTGGAAATAGTATGCTTGATTTCCGAATTTTATCAAATAAAGAGTTCTCGCATGACTTGTTAGAGCAAGTGTTTCAATCACCTGAAGAAGAATTCAGTGTGAATCAGATTGATTCGTTGAGTTTGCAACAAATAGACACAATTTTTGAATATCGCAATCCCGGTATTGAGCAAGGTTGTATTAGTGCAGTAGAACTAATTTATCGTATGTACTCTCCGACCATTGCCAACAAAATCATTGAAATGGGTGTGAAACGTGCTATTCGGGATTTTTACCCTGAATATGAGGTGTCAGACGCCAGTTATGATCCCGAACTGCATTCTCCCGACAGAACGCACCAGCTGGCAAAAGAATTTCTTGAAGAAGGGGTTACTCTTAGTGACGAACAGATCCGGGTCTTACTCGAACGTGGTGAAGTGAATCCGGAAACAATAGCTGAGCATGTTCAATCGGAAACTCAGGCACGTGATATAAATATAACAAGAAGTAGATCAACAGGTCTAACGATTGATCCAGAGGAAGTTGATCTCGGCTCTCACCGAAAATAGTGAAACAGCCTCCCCGGTAATTCCAACGCTGTATGGCCATTCAATAGATCCGAATTTTTGGACCCAGTGACTCCGCATATGGGTGAATTCTCCAACCCGAAGCCCGAAATCAAGCAGGACACGGACGATAAGCTCTATCACCTGATCTGGATACTCACAGGCAGTCTGATATAATTTAGTAGTATCTTGACGTGTCAGTGGATGTCACTTTTCTCGTTTGGGTGGACTGTAGCCATCGTATCCTTGAGACAATTGCATTATTCACTCTGATTAGTTCCTACAAGTTGCAATAGAAAATAAGTTATGCCTGCGGGTTTAGACGTCATTAGATGGGCTATACTGCCTGATTTCTATTTTCAACACCAAATCTTGTAGGTCACTTTAATGGAATTTCCTTCTTGTGTGGTGAGAATGAAAATTATTGAAACTGTACGAGACCACTACTAGTTAGTGTGCTCGTGTTCTATGGGCCGTGAGTCCAACGAAAGTATCGAATTTTTCACCACATCTATTTTCTGAACAGGTCAAGGGTGTGTTAGGGCAAACATCCGTATCCCATAGATTCTTTGTTTGTCTTCCCCTTCCTTTTTGACCTACACGAGTGGCGAAACCGCGTTTTTCTAGTTTTTTAAGCATACTACGGACAGCAGATTCTGAACGGCTAATTAAATTTGATATGCCACAAACAGTAATTGGCCCATTTCTATATATGACCTCAAGGTACTGCTGATAAGTTAGCTTCCCAACCTTCTCGGGTGAATTTTTTCTATTATATTCCAACAACCATTTGGGTATATGTTTCAAACCCATGTTCTCAGCAATCAGTTCATCACTAATACCCATTTTTACTGCTCTCCGAGCAAAGACAAAGCGCAGATCACTCGCTTTTACAGTTCTATTGATTAGATCTTCAGAAACCGTCTGCAATCTAGTCAAATTACGGTTCCACGGAATTGTATTATATTTCTGAAACCACAATCGCAACTCATCAGCTGCGGTATTATCTATAACGGGCACGTTTCTTTCAGCTTCAAGCCTTGATGGAGACTGAAAATTTGTCTTACCCTTTTTTCGGCAGATGGAACAGGGTTCATCTTCACGCACGATTCCTACTGTTGCTTTTCTTCGTCCACGGAGTTTGGTCTTGCGAGTACATTCACCACTCAATGGGACCGTTATGATTGGATATTCCTGACTATTCATTTCCATAGGCCAAGTAATCCAATCTTTGCGAAGATGAAAAAATTCGGATGGGTATAGTCCGGTAGACGGAATAACAGTGAGTGGAACACGAGCAGCAGGCTGTGTCGCTCTATGTTCAAGGAGTTTGATTTCTTCTTCGGTCGGTGGATCCACCTTTGACATTAGTACTTATTTGGATCCCATTTTTCATTCATTAATTGCTCCTTTCGTGCCCCAGTGTACTGGATATATTTTTTAGGCATTGAGAGATCTCCGTGGCCCATTTGTCCTTGTATCTCATATGGCCCCCAATCCATCCGGGCTAAGCGAGTTCCATATGTATGTCGAAGGTCGTATGACTTGATATCAACTACCTCTTTTTTCACCCCATTTTCAGTTACGGTAGTGTAGCCACGAGTCTCACCAATTCCCGCCTCTTCAGCTATATTCCTTACTCTCCGTAATACTCCATTTCCACCGAAAGGTATTCTGACGTTGTTCTCAAAAAACCATAAAAAATCTTTTCCAAGCCGTTTCAGCTCGGGTGACGTAGATAAGACCCAATCTCGTCGTGCGTTCTCGCTTTTACTCAAATATGTATTATCACCCTGCGTTCGACGACAACTAGAACACGGTTTACCTCGTTTATGTAGATTTCTCCCATCAGGATTACCTTGACCAATCTCTCCAGATCCTTGGAAACAGGCTCCATCATGCCCTGGTATTTCAGAGTAGGGAAGAACTTCGAAAATCAGTCTTCCATCACGTCTAGACATCCAATGTGGCACAGTGTGATGATATTCTTTACTCCTAAGTCCAAGCATTATCAGAGCTCGACCTGTGAGTGATGTAAGGAAGTCTTCGTGATCTTCGGCAGCTTCCTCAAAAGCTCTTGCCTCTTCTGGATCTAGTGGTCGAAATCTTTTAGCCATTGAACTCAATCGTATTGTCAGAAATTTATTCTATTACACTGTCGGACTAGTGATTATATGTCCCAGACTGAACTAACTTTAGGTAAAAGTTGTAGGCATAAATAACTTTCGCCAAAAGATTGTATTACCAATAAAAGGTCTCTACTGCGTGATTAATTTTTGATGGAGTGGTATATTTTACGTGTCGGCCCATATGGCCAAAATATTTTGATCAAAATCGCCAGAAGAGAACCGATCCAATTATCAACACCGGCAATATAGTAAAATATCTGTCCTATCGACGATGTTGGAGAAAAGTCAGGATTAATATATGAAACAATGTTGCCTCATTTATATTTCTACTGCTTCTTTAATACACCCGTTGTATTCAGCACAACAGCTGAGCCTAACTCTGTTTGAGTATTTCAACAAGACTAGTTTTCATAACAACAGTAATTATGTGTGAGTATTGAAGTCATACCTATGAGTACAATTTCCCGAGTGGATTCCTTTGAGGAGTGGCGAGTAGAGAGAGAGCGTGATCTTGATCGCTGGGAGGATGCATCAACATCGGAAGAAATTGAGAGTGTCCTGAATAAGATTACAAACGCTGGCAACGCTGAGCGGGCCTTGGCTGGGAGTCACGAGGGCCGAGAGATCCTCGAACTCCTCCAGAACGCAAGAGATGCCATTTCAAACGGGGAAACAGAAGCCGGTCAGGTCTACGTTGGTGTCTTCGAGACTGGTGTGTTGGTCGCTAATACGGGTGAACCATTCGACCTTCTCGATGGGGAAATAATGAACACCGTCCGCAAGGTAGGTGAGTCAAAAAAAGAGGGCGACTCGATTGGACACAAGGGAGTCGGGCTCAATTCGGTATTGTCCGTCGGTGACGCGTTCGAAGTCTGGTCGCGGTTACCCGACCTCGACGAGCCGCTCCGGGTAAGATACAGTCGGGCTTACCTTACGGCCGCATTAGCACAGCGGTTCGGCCACGATATTTCGGGCAGCAGTTTTTGTAGCGATATCCGCTACGAGGCGCTCGTTGAGGATGCTGACGGACAACGTCTATTGACAGCAGCCAGCGAGCGGAACACGGCTGTTCCTCTCCCAGATGATGTCGCCAAACTCCCGCTCTTTTGGTACCCGTGGCCTCTCCAACCAGAGGCCAACTCCTCGCTTGTAGCGACTCGCGCGTATGACCTTTTGACCGCGCCTCGGAATTGTCTCGGGACATTTGAAACCCCTCCAGCGGAACCGTTTCGTACGGCGGTCTTCATCGAGTATGAAGACACGCAGTGGCGTGAATTGCTTGACCGCCTCGATATTGCTTCCCCAGACAAGGACGAGGAGCAGATAGATGCTAGCGAACAGGCAAGACTCCTTTGGGAGTATCTCGCGGACACAGCCGATCGTTCCACGTCACTTCGCCCAGAAACCCTCGTCCAACTTGGGGAAATCGAAGACCTCTATATTGAGCGGATCGACGCGGACGGAGCCACGACCGGGGCAGAACACTGGAACGTCACTCGTGAACCTGAATCTGTCCCCGATGACACCCTCCAGTACGAGCATGTCGAGACGACAATTAACCATAGGACTCGAGCCACACGGGTGACGCGGTCGTTTGACCGCTTCTGGCGAACCGACTGCTCGGAAACTGAGCCGTCTCTTCTTGTCCCTCGGCAGAAACGAGAGAGCATCGATACAGAGGAAGGCGGCCAATCGATAGAACGGTCTCGGTCGGAGTATCCGCTCTATCTCTTCTACCCGATTAACCGCACCGAGCGACATTCGCTCCCGTTTTGTTTGCACGGTCGATTCCGTGTCTCTACCGACAGACAAGACCTTAGCCAGAGCGCGAAAGCGCACAATCTGGACGTACTCGAGGACGGAGTTGAGCTAGTTGAGCAGGTCGCGGAGGTGACCGCGGAGTTGACGGCAAAGAATTCTGACCGCTGGGCGATATACCCGTGGGTGCTGCTTCCACCCCAAACCGATCAATCACCGACGGATCCGGCGTCTACGGTGGAACTGATGGAGTGGATCTGTACGGAAATCTACAATCGTCTCAAAAACACGTGCTGCTTCCCCGACCAGCAGGGCGGACAACATTCTCCCGGAGATGCGACTGTCCACCCAGAGAAGCAAGTTGTCGATGGTTTCGTTGCTGGGCTTGAACTTGCGGTATCCGACGAACCATCTTCAACCCGGACGTCGCTACCTCCACTTCCACATATTCGGGAACTGAAAGGAATCCTTGAAACCCACCCGATCTGGAAGCAACGAATTGAGGCACTGGTCATCGAAGGTGAGGATCGTGCCGTGTTTACGGATCGTATTCTCGGCGACTGGACGACGTATCTCGGAGACGAACTGTCGGGCGGAGTAGACGACCCTATCGCGATTGAAGTTGAGAAGGGTGCCGCCCACACTCTGTTTGAGGGATCGACGACACTGATCAAGGAGCGTGCCGAGCAGGTTGGCGGAAGCGGTGACGTACTCAAAAGCTACGCAAGCACATTGGATGGGGTGTATCTACTCCCCTGCGAGCAAGCCGATTCGACGACTAACTCTTGGTTGGTACAGATCGAGTACCGAGAAACTCCTGGTGCCAGCCGGAGCGCGAGAACGGTCGTTTGGGGGCGTGCAGAAGATCTTCAGTCCGACGATTTCCCACCAGAACATGGCGAGTTCGACGTGTACTTCCTTGAGGAGGCGATCCAAGAGCCCACCCAAGGGATTCTGAGCAACGCTGGCGACTACTGGGGGATGCGCCAGTCAGATGGCTTCGCCGAATTGTACCGGTCGCTCCTCGGAACGTTCGGTACCGGACGGAGGATGGAGGTGGATGCAGGTAGTCTGGGAGCGTTGGCCACTCTCATCACTCGGGTCAATGAATCACGGGCCACGAGTCTCCGAACCGATGAGGCTTCGTTCTTCCCTTCAGAATACGCAAAGAACGCCCCAGAGTCAAGCAAGCGGGAGCGGAGACGACAAATTAACACTCGGCTCCGTCTTCGACAAGTGACCCTCGAAGTCCTCGACGAGACGCCGCTCGCGGACTTGACGTTCCCCACAGCGTGGCAGCGCGAGCGGGCGCTCGCTCGGCACAATGACAAGAACGCGGGCGAAAATGCGGAACCGGAGACTGTGGCAGAGTGGAAGGAGACCGCCGATCTTTCGGGGCCCTCACTTCCATCTCCCACCGACTCCCTGTGGGAAGAGGTTCCCGTCACGGAAGTTGTTCCGGACAAGCAACGGCGGTTGGCCAGACTCCTCTCTCTGCTGGGAGTGAGTGCGCTTCCCGGGCTTCGTGTCCTCTGGATGTACGGCCCGGAGCATCCCGAGATTAAGAACTCGTCCCAGCCTCACTGGAATCCACTCGAGTGGGAGCCAGTTGAGCAACGGCAGGAACTTCGCGAGATGATTGCCGATCACGAGGACTATCTCTCGTGGCTGACCTCGGTCTCCCATCATCCCTCGCAGTCCGCCTCCCACGCATATAGCTGTAGTAAGAGTCCGGTGCTAGAAGACGGTGGGAGCGGTTCGAATCTGGTCGGTTGGATTTGGTTCGATCCCGAACGACTCACACGGTTGGTCGCGGATCCCGAAGCATTGATCGAGACGCTCGGCCGCCACGGCCAACAGTACGTGACAACAGTGCTGTCCACAAACTGGTTCTGCAAGAGCTATCAGACCTGCGACCCCTCCCATAGCCTCCCGACGCTCGCAAATTGGCAGCTTCGCCAACTCCCAATTTGGGATTCGATTCTCGACGTTGGCGTGTCCGTCAAGGAATACTGGGGAGAGGACGGTGACAGGCTCGCGTGGGCGGTGATTGAGGGCAGTCAAAGCGGGGCACAAGGCTGGCGGCTCTTCCCGCGAGTCGATCCCGAAGACATCCCGCTCTCCGGAGAAGTACTGGAAAATCTCGGCGTGCCGGAATTGGATGATCTGTCGGTCAGCGAGGCGGAGTATCGACTGCAGAAGTTGCAGGCTGTGCTCGCGGACGACCTCAGTGAGACTCAGCGCACCTTGCTTGATATTCCGCCCGAACGGAAGCAGGACTGGGGAGGGGCGTACAGCAAGTTGCTCCAACCCATTATGCGACACGTGAGCAGCGAGGAAATTGATGACATTGAGGAATTTCGGGATCAGTTCACGTACCTAACCCACATTCCTCTCCGACGCATCCACGGAGAGAGCGACAAATGGCTGGCGGCACCTCTCTCGTGGCTTGCTGACAACGCCGACGAGGTGTGTCGGTATCCCGAGGAGTCGCCGACACCGTGGGAGCAAAAGCGCGTTCGAGACAAGAAGTGGGATCTGCTCGACTTCCCACAGTTGCAGGCTGGATTTGCTGACTTCGCCTCGGCTCTCGGGATCGAGAAGGTCGAGGCTCATAAGCCGGTCCCATCGGTGGACGATGATGACTTCGAGCTCGTTGATGCTCAACGCCAGCGTATAGATTTAAAGAACGATAGACAGGCACTCCAACGACGACAGACACTACTATTGGCCTCGATCGGAACTAGCGACGACGACCGTATCGTGGAGGAAGCAGAGAATCTGGAGACGACGATTAACAATCTGGCCGTCGCAGAATCCTTCCCCGAACGTGTTGCCGAACAGCTATCCGACCCCCGCTCTGGACTCTATCGAACAGCTGAGGGCGAGACTGGCCTCGTGTACAACAAAGAAGAAGCGGAAGGTCTGGAGCGAGACGCATTGGCAATGGGCTTGGCACTTCTCTTCGAGCAGTATCGGAACGTGTCTGTCTTCGAGACTGCACTCGATCCAGAACAGAGCAGAAGGGCCCTTCGTGAGCGTTGGCGAAAGGAGACGTTCCCGATCCAGACCGTCCAGACGGTTATTGAGGACCACACCCGTCGGAGCGTTCGCAAAAAGCTCTCGGCGGGACGGGATCTTCTCGTTCGGGGTGGAGTGGCTCGCAGCGATGTTCCAACGGCCGAGACGATAATGGAAGAATTCGACACTAAGGATGTGACTGCCGAGGAGACCCACATTCTCTCGCGGATTGGTGATGCTGTCCAGAGCGGCGCGAAACTGGACGAATCGGTACCCTTTGAGTTGTCCGCGTACATCAATGCGTGCCAGTCGGAGGGCCAATGGGTACAGATGATATTGACGAAGCTATTCGATGCCGATGAGACGGTCATCGGATGGCGCGACCTCGTTGAGGAGTCCGTTCCTGATGAGAAACGCCAAGACGTAATCGAGTGGCTGGTCGAATACCAACCCCTCTTCGATGCGTCACTGGTCACTGACGAGTTCGTGCCCACGGTCGAACGGTTCGTCGCTGTGTATCGTACATGGGCTCGAACGAGCGATCACCTTGAGCAACTGGAGTCACCCGAGGCGTGGCGGGCAGCTGTCCGTGATCAGCACCGAGCTGCTTCCCCGGAGTTGGCCGATCGGGTTCCTACACGGCTTCGAGAGATTGCGGATATCTCGGAGAGTCACCGGTGGTTCTCGTTTAGAGACGAGGACGAACTCACCGAGGCTGCTGTTGATCCGTTCTTAGAATATCTTGGATCAGAAGTTGGAGTCGATGCCACCGTTCGAGAGATGCTGGATACATTCGTTTCAACACACGATTTTGGACTTGAGACGGATGAGCAAACCCGGCATGGTCACAAGAATCTCGCGTACGCGGCGGCAGAAGACGCCATTATGAGTGATCGCGTCGATGAATTCGATCCGGTTCGAATCGACGAGTGGCCCGGGGCGGAGGCCGATGTTGGGAACCCTTCGGATTCCGCACCACGCGTCAGTTCTGGGAAGGGGAATGGCGGCGGCGGTTCGTCCCAGTTGCGTGGTCGTGGTGAGCAGGCTGAGGTCGCAATTGCGCTTGAACTCCTCCAGTCAGTGCACAAGTGGCTACGCGGAGACGACCAGCGGTACGATACCTACACGAAGACAATCCGCGATTTGTACGAAGACCAGCAGGAGAAACCCTACCGATGGCACACGACGACCGAGTGGGATGATAATCTGCTTCCCTTACTTGATAATCCGTCGAGAACAGTTCGCCACCAGTTTACAGACTACAGGAAGCTGCTCGGTGAGGGGATGCATCTGGACGACCTCGCACCGGTAAAATTACTGGATGTTTCGGGAGAGAATGGCCCGGGATTCGACGTTATCGACCCCTTCGGCACTCTTTATAATCGTGATGGAGACCCACCGAACTGGTCGCTAAACCCGGCTCCGGTGGAGATCAAGGCAGTCTCCGGTGATTCGGCACCATTTGATTTCCGGTTTACGACAAACGAGTTACGGCAGGCAAAGCGATTCACGCGGGAAGGTGAACGTTACGTTCTCAGGTTCGTCTATGTTCCAGAGCCCGGGAATGAAGATTGGCTTCCCAAAACCCGGTGTGTACATGAGCGTGTGTTCACTTCCCCGAAAGAATTTGACCGCATGATCGAAGGACATCCCTTCGAAGATGCAGTCAAAGGAGGCTATCTCAACATCTCTGTTGGAGGAAGAGATAACAATAACTGAATATTCTGTATCGACCGATAACCTTCACCCGCTATTTGAGCAGATCGTTGTGAAACACTTTTGCGGTCCATCTTTCATTGACCGTTCTAAGAGAACCCGAGAATACTGTTTTGTTACCTTCGGTAAGTGATATAAATATCATCTCTGATTGATACGGTTACTACCGTTTCTAATAAATATCTATGTATTTATTTAGGTAAATAATGTAGCGTATTGGTTGATGAAACACAATTCAGTGAGAATAAAAATAATGAATGAAACAGAATTTAAAAAGGCTAGTACTGACTCACCGATGAAAACTGAAGCGGTAATGAAATTCACGAAGAAACCGGATAACACACGGCACCGGTTTCGTTTCGTTAGTTTTGAAAATCGTGCTACTATGCATCGAATTCATGAAATCAAGTTGGGCCGTCAGTGGCAAACTGTCGGAATTGAGGCTGTTGATAGACTCTGTTTCGATATTGCAGAGTCTGGAAAACTACCAGTTGAATAATTTTGATTATGATCCAATCTATAGAATCTTGTAAACGACCCTCTAGAGCCGAAATTCGGCCGCTAGGTAACCAAGCTGCGGTTGTTGATGAGATTGATGGAACCTCCATTCTTAACGGCACACCAACGCTTGTTGTCTGTCCTGATTGTGGAGGAACCGTTGCGAATCATAAAAGAGGACTCCCTGAAACAGTTCCAATATTTGATGTTCAGTGTCCAAGATGCGATGTACAACTCCGCAGGTGGTGTGCAGTAGCCGTCGACGCTGCATATAATGACAGCATAGGTGTTTCAACTCTGAATTCAATGGTGGAACGGTACTGGGATAGAAAACTCTGGTCAGGGATTACTAACGATAGAGATCAACCACGCAACGAGGAATTCACCAGTCGATTTTCCAAAAAAGCCATCGAATTCAATTGGGACTGGAAATTAAGATGCCCTCTCTGTCGTCGGAATAGCTCTCAATTGTCGGAAAACCAATCAAATTGGTCAGGTCGTCTCGATTACCATCATTGGTCTGATTCACCAGACCGTGGAATCACACTTTGTCGCGATTGTCATGAAGCGATCAGCTTCAATAGTTATGATAATATGGTCGAAAAGAAGGCTCATGAATGGGGATTCCGATCTCGAAATGATCTTCAAGCAATATGCGTTGGGATTCTCGATGCAGAAATCACAGGAAAACAATTGGAGCAATTAAGTAGTGAATATCTAGTTTCTCGCTACAATCTATTACAATCTCCATCTGAGATACGGCTGTTAATCAGTACTGTGTCTAATGATCAGAATTTGTATGAGGATATTTTTAGGCGGCTAGGATGTGATATTCAATAGAACTTCTTGACATGAACAGAGAGGTCATAGATGCATTCGTCTTTAGCAAATACGCTTTCCCCTGTTGTGTAGCGATAGCGAATTTCTCTCGGAAATTGTCGTCGTAGTCGGATTGGATAGAGAATGTGATTGAAAAAAGAATTACTTGAGGTTGATCAAACCAGTGTAGATGCTGGACTCCCGAGATTCTAATCTAGTTA
>SL_4KL_010_BRINEDRAFT_10001506_pt1 | contig 12880 bp, 18 predicted proteins | sample SodLak_010_BRINE_2_FD_10664 | JGI IMG/M metagenome (IMG submission 10664)
AGAAATCTCCGATTTCTGGGGACGCTGTATCCCCGGCCTACTCGCTCACTTCGTTCGCTCCTTGAGGACGGGGGCTTAGCGCCTATAATCAGCTAAAAACACCCGATGGAGAAGAAATCGAGTACCTGACGACGCTGGCGTCGTCAGCGTACGATCCAATCGACGTGATCAACATCTACACGCTGAGAACAGTGATTGAAATTCTCTTCCGAGAATGGAAGCAGTATCTCAACATCGAGAATTTTCACTCGAAATCGCTGAACGGCGTTTTGTTTGAACTGTTCTGTGCGTTGATTGGATACATGCTCGTCGTGTGGTTTCGCCAGCGCCACCCAGTCAAGGGTGGCGTGGCGCGTGCAATCCAGAAAGTCCGCACCTTCTGGAACGAGACGCTGGATTCGTTCGGTTGATCGGTCCTCTCCTGTCGGCGACAGCCGTCGCTGACGGGTGACGGCTGTCGCCTGTACTACGATAATTTCTGGTTCGTCTCCCTGACATGCCATTTCTCTTGGCTCAACACGGAGTTCATCGACGACTGTTTGGCTTGTGAGTTCCACACGATCTTGATTCAGCAGCTTGTCGGGAGAAAATTTCGCCGTGGCTTTATCAACTCAGAACGCGACAGCGTGACGGGCGATTCGACATATAAAAATATTGCTCAATATACGAATAAAAGTCCAGTGAAACGATAAGTGAGTTGTTCGCCGATGATCCGAGTCCGCGGTGTTTATTCACTCGCCGACCCAAGCGAATAGCATGTCACAGCCGCATGTTCCGGGGGAAGCCGACGATACACTCGACCTCCCTTGTGGGAAACAAATTCATCCACACGATCTCGATCTTGGCATGCGTGAACTCGACTGCGAGTGNGGAGACAGTCACGCAATCGTGATGGACGTCCATCCGCTCGGACGGTTCGTCCCCGAGTTTCTCGTCGAAACACTCCGGGCGACGATCATCACAGACGACGAGTTCGAGCAGTTTTCTATGCCGCATGCGATTGCGATGGTCCGCGAAGAACACCCCGGTGATGTTGCATCGGCTGATCTCTCCGGAGATGGTGAGGTCGGCTACGGTCTCGTCTGGGTCAGTTCCTTCGATGCCCGAGAGCTACACGAGATCATCGTCGAGTTGTTGATCGAGTTAATGGAACACGCCATCAGCCACGCCGACGACGGCCCGACCGTCGAAGAGTTCGAAACACAACTCGAACAGTTCGACGTAACTGCGTTTGTCGACGCATATCGAGCGGAGCGGGATTTCGAAAACGAGTTCGATACAGCGGTGTGAGACTATTCCAGACAAATATAGGTCCGCGTGTCGACGACCCCCTCCAGTTCGGTCAGATCCGTTGCGACGGCGTGAATGACTTCGTAGACCTCCTCGCCTTCTGCTTCGACAATGATGTCGTACTGTCCAGCGACAACGTTGGCTTCAAGTACCGCATCCATCTCTCTGACCCGGTCGCATGTCGTTGCCGACTCCCCCGCGGTCGTTTTGACCATAATAAAAGCCCGTACCATCGTATTACTTGGTATGATGTGACATATCAAAAGTGTTCCCCTGATTAAAACTGACGACACATTTGTGCTGCCGGCACAGCTAAATCTGTAATCTGGGATAGCTTTATTCCCCCTCTTGCCGTACGGTAGCACATGCGATTCATCATTCTCGGTGCGGGACGCGTAGGATTGCGGACCGCGCGTGCCATCAGGGGGAACGACCACGACGTGGTCATCGTCGATCCTGACGAGCAGGCTGTCGAGCGGGCGCGAAAGGAAGGCTTCGAGACGGTCCAGGGAGATGCAGCCAAGGAGGATGTGTTGATCGAGGCAGGTGTCGAAGACGCCGACGCGCTCGGTGCGCTGACAGGTGACCTGAACGTCAACTACGCTGCCTGCATGATCGGCAACCAGCACGGCTGTCGGACGGTCATGCGGATCGACGAAGATTACCGCGAAGACATCTATCGCCAGTACGTCAAAGAGGTCGACGAGATCATCTATCCCGAGCGAATCGGCGCAATCGTCGCGAAAAACGCGCTGACTGGCGGGAACATCCGTGCAATCGCGGACGTCGAGCAGAACATCCAGATTGTCGAGTTTACAATCACGAACGATGCGCCGATGCGTGATTACACGATCAGCGAACTCGAACTGCCGGGTGAGTCGCGCCTGCTTGCCTACGGAAAACGCGGGGATTCGCTTCGACTCCCGACGTCAGATGATACGCTCGAAGAAGGCGACCGGGTGGTCGTTCTGGGTGTCTCGGATCGACTCAACGAGATTCGCCAGATAATCGTCGGTGAAACGAGTCGCGCAGCTGCAGGAGGTGCGTAAATATGGTGCGTGCATACATCATGGTCAAAGCACACACGAGCGAGGCGGACAGGCTCAAAGAGACAATTTCTGGGATCAAGGGTGTCGAGCGCGCCCACATCGTCGCGGGCGATGTCGACCTCATCGCTGTCGTCTCGGTGGATTCACCCGCCGACGTCAAAGATATCGCAGCCGGTGAGATCCAGTCCATCGACGGTATCAGCAGCACGCAAACCTATATTGCGATGGGCTAGAGTGGCGTGCCGCTATTTCCTGACTGACTTGCGCTTGCCAGCAGATCAGAAACTGGTGGTTCGTACTCATACCCCGGAATGATGCCCTCGACGTAGGTCCCCTCGACGTATTCGACGAACGTTTTTGCGATTTTGGCGGCCCGGTCTTCGTTCCCCCACTCGAAGGTATAGGTCACCTGCAACTCCTCGTCGAGAGTCTCGACGGCAAAGTCATGGAGTTCGACGCTCGCCCGCGTCGCCTGGGACACATCTTCCAGTCGCCGTTCGAAGGTTTCTCGCCAGTCGGTCGCAACGACCTCGCCGACGCCTTCGACCGTCGCACTGTCGAGTGTCGGCACGTAGACGGTGACTGTGTAGGTGTGTTTGTACTCCGGCCCCTCGCTTGCAGTCACGAAGCCATCGAAGACTGTCGTCGTGATTTCGAACCCCTCTGGAGTGTGTTCGATTGCCTCGTGTTGCTCNAAGGAGGTCTGTGCTGTCTCGGGTATATCGTCAGTCATTACCCGTGTTACGCTGGCAAGAGGCAAAAGATTGCTTCTCGAACGGCTCGCCGTTCGAGGTATTCGAGGCCCTCACTACGTTCGGGCCTCGCTGTTCGCGGCTTCGCCGGTCGAGGTGTTCGCTCCGCTCACACCTCGCTATGCGAGGGCTGGGATTCGAACCCGATGGCGAGACATCGCTTCGCTCGTCTCGCGTGATTCGAATCCCAGCAGTTCGCTTTTCATGACTCTCACAGTAGTTCGAGTCAGAAAATGCGAGGGCTGGGATTCGAACCCAGGGACCCCTACGGGAGCGGGTCTTAAGCCCGCCGCCTTTGGCCTAGCTCAGCCACCCTCGCGCGTTTGTCACTCTGATAGGCAGCCGAAAAGTGGTTTCGGATTGTCCCTGCGTCACCAGTCGACTGACAGACTCCCATCTCCATTCGGATCAGGGGCGATTTCTTCATTACTCCGTCGGTCGATGACGTGAATGACTCCCTTGTCCTTTTTTGCCGGGCAGACCTCCGCCGCACGGATATTCTCATCGAGTTCGTCTTCGGTGATGAAATACGTATTCGGGCTTGCAATCCCAGTCAAGAGATCAAGCTCCCAGTTCTTGGAAACTTCTGCACATTTCCCGGCACCGATGCATTTGTTTGCCTCGAAGATTATTTTGTAGGGCTTTTGTTCGACTGGCGGCGCGTCTTTCTCACCAACGTCGCTCGGGTCAATCGGCTCGTCTGCCATACTACCGGTGGATTTCGACGGCTTCGAGAGTGACTGGCGACGTTGGTTTGTCTTGGGCATCGGTCTCGACCGACCCAATCGCTTCGACGACATCCATCCCGTCGATTACCTCACCAAAGACAGCGTGTTTGTCATCAAGATGTGGCTGGGCATCGAGTGTGATGAAAAACTGCGAGCCGTTGGTGTTTGGGCCGCGGTTTGCCATCGAAACCACGCCAGGGCCATCGTGGCGCAGGTCGGGGTGGAACTCATCATCGAACGTATATCCTGGGCCGCCACGACCCGTCCCCGTTGGGTCGCCCGTCTGGAGCATAAAGCCCTTGATGATGCGGTGGAAGGGAATGTCATCGTACAGTGGTGTTGTCTTCTTCTCACCAGAGTTTGGGTCTTCCCACTCTTTTTCGCCGGTGGCAAGTCCGACGAAATTCTCGACTGTATTCGGGACTTTGTCTTCGTACAGTTCGATTTCAATATCGCCTTCGCTCGTCTGCAGAGTCGCGGTTAACTCACTCATGGTCGTGGATAGAGCGCGGACAGTAAAGGATTGGCGGTCACCCCGCCGACACTCACGTACGCTTTCGGAGTTCGTGACGTTTCGTCTCGACGCGGTCGAGTAATTGGTCGATTTCGTCGCTGTTTCCAGCACGGAACTGCGCTGTGAGTTCTTCAGCCTGTTCGAGTTCGGTAATTGCTCGCTCGTATTCATCGATTGCAGCGCCCGAACCGTCAGCACGGAGTTGGTCACCTGCGTCCTCGTATCGCTTGGCGAGTTGTTTGCGCCCCTCGATCAGGTTTGCAAGCACAATTTCGGTCTGAAATTTGAGGTCTTCGGTATCGCCCTGGAACTGCAGGTCGGTCCCCCAGCCGGCAGTCAGCGCATCGCGGTAGTGTTCGAACGCCTCCTGTCTGGCCTCGACTTCCACATCGAGTTTGTCGGTACCCTGGGCGCGTTCACGGGCCTGTCGGGCAAGCGCGAGTGGCCGGACTTCGAGATGGTGCAAGCGGTTATCGATTGTCTCTAGTTTCGAGTGGATGGCTGCAGGTTCAGACGCACCTGCCTCACGTGCAACCGACAGCGTTGCTTCGAGATGCTCGCGTGCGTTCTGGTAGCGCTGATAGGCATCGGTGTACGCCNGTGAATCCGTCAAATGGGTTGCCTCGGCCATGAAGGTCTTCGCCAACCCGAACCGAACGCGAATCGCCGTCCGGTCGCGTTCCATCGCGATTTCGTCGATACGTTCACATAGTGGCTCCGGTGCCTCGATACCGATGGTGTCGAGATACTGGCGTGAACGGTCGAGCTTTTCCCCGATTGCGTCACGCGTGTTCTTTGCAGCCTCTGTGTTGCCCGACTCGAATTGTTCTGCCATCTCGGGGATTTGGTCAGCCGCGTCGTCTACCGTCGAGAGAACGCGCTGCCAGCATTCGTTTGCTGTTTGCAGGTAATGGACTGCAGCGCCGAGGTTCTCGCTGTCCGCAATTTTGAATCGGTATTCGCCCTCCCCCCAGATGGCGACGGACAGTTTCGAGCGAAGCAAGCCATCGTTGGCATCGACAGTCTTGATACTCGGATAGTCGATGTCGATGACAGTCTGTTCCGTCGGTGATGCAACAACGAACAGAACCTTTCGGTCGGTGGCGATAGCAAGCGACTGCCCGTCTGCCGGCTTCGGTATTTTCTCCGTTTCGTCATTCTGTTCGTGGACCAGGCCCCCTTTTCCTGGCAGTTTGTATTCGAGCGTTTCCCCCGATTCGACGTACCCTTCGAGTGCAGAAATGACAGCATCAGATGGTTCTGCTGACTGCTTGCCGCCGGGAACGAGCTTGTTGCGTAGTTTTTCACTTGCCAATGTCATACAAAACCCCGGTTCTTANACCAAAATATGTCGCTATCCGACATAAACATTCCCGAGAAACTAATTATCAATAGTGAATTTCAGTAGTCAGCGACCGGGTCACGCTTCCAGAAGTCACTCGACTTTTTCAGTTTCGGCACCCAGGTATCCGAATCCGGTGCGAGCATAGCGACACGGGAGGCCGGAACCGCTTTCAGTTCCTCGTATGGCAGAAACTCCTGCATCTGTTCGGCAAAGTCGACGACTTCCTCGTGTTCGGGCATCGAATCACGGTCGAGTCGTCCCCGCGAGTGGCCGACGTGCATGTAGGCTTTGAGTTCGACGAAATCCGCTCTTGCCCGTTCACACATCGTCGCGTACCACCCGGGATGGTGCATGTTGTGGCCCTTGATGAGTGTCGTCCGGATCACTGTACGAGTCTCGTCTTTCTGTGCGAGGACATCGAGTGTCTCGATCAGTTTCTCCCAGGCATCGTCTTCGACAGCCTTGACTGTCTCATCGAAGGTCTGGCGGTCGGGTGCGTCGACGGAGACATACAGTTGTGTCGGATCACACTCTCTGATTACGTCGGGTTTGGTCCCATTTGAGACCAGAAACGTCGTAATATCGCGGTCGTGGAACTCCTCGATCAACTCCGGGAGGTAGGGATACAGCGTCGGCTCACCATCCAGCGAAATGGCGACGTGGCGCGGTTCCATCGCTTCCTCGAAACGCTCTCGGGGAACCTCTTCGTTGCCACCGAACCCGGAGAGCAACTTTGTCTGTAACTCGATGGACGCTTCCGCAACGGCAGCGGGGTCGTCCCACTCGACATCGCCCAACTCGTAGGCGTGTCCCGCGTGATCCCGCCAGCAAAACACACACCGCTCGTTACATTTGACGACGGGCGTCATCTGGATACAGCGGTGTGACTCGATTCCATAGAAGATGTTCTTGTAACAACGACCCTCTCCCCGGAGCGCGTTTTTCGTCCACCCACAGGTCTGGACTGCCGTGTGGTTTTCGTTGTGGTAGCTGGGGTTGTCTACCTGTTTTGGGCCGCCCTCGGAGTCACTCATGGTTGTGTACTCGCTCGTCGCGCTGAAAAGCCGTTCGGAAAGAGAGGCAGTGTGGGGGAAAGAACTCGGAGTTGGCGTGGGGGAGGCCAACTTCGATGTGAAAGTGTTGGTGGGTGGAGAGGGATTTGCAGGGAGGGGATGGAAGCGGAGACAGTGCGAATCGTTGGGGATGGGGATTCGAGATTGGGAGAGGGTTACATTGTGGGGATTGGCTATTTGGGGAATCGCCCCGTTTGTATAATTTACTACGATATGAATAAAGGTTTTGGTTCAGAATGCACTTCGGGAGGAAAGTCAGACGAGAGAGCATCAACAGATTAAGGGTCAAGAATATGGATAGCCGTCTGTTCGTCCGCAACGTGCACGTCGTCTTGGGAAGCGAATGCGTCGTGTAGGCGGTCGTAGGTATCGAGGACAGCTTCGACGATGAGTTTCGTATCGGAGATTGCGGGCATGAAATTCGTATCCCCCTCCCATCGCGGAATGACGTGTGCATGAATGTGGTCATCAATAGAGCCACCAGCGGCCGCCCCACCGAGATTGTAGCCAACGTTATATCCGTCGGGGTTAAGTGCTTCCTCCATTGCAGCCATGGTTCGCTGGATGAGCAATTCTTTTTCGAGGAGGGCATCACGAGTGAGTTCGTGATACTCGCCGGTGTGTTGGCGGGGAATCACCATCGTGTGACCGGGGTTGTACGGATAGTTATTCAACAAGACGTAGGCGTGATCGCTGCGTGCGAGATGGTAGTACTCGCGGTCAGGGCCACAGTCGGGTAGTTCACAGAAAACACACTCGTCGAACTCGGAGTCGTCCGACCGTTCGACCCATTCGATTCGCCAGGGAGCAAAGAGTTGGTCCATACCCGGATGCATAGACACCCGACACATTCATCCCGTCGATTGTGGCTTAAGAAGCGCCCATCAACACGGCCTCTGTCGCGTGAGGAAACTCAAGAACTACTGTAGTTATATGCTACCACATAACACCCCACCCATTTGAGGGTATCATAGTGATTGCTGTGACTATTTCCGGCCCTGCCTCGGTCTATCGGCTATTTCAGCAGTCGAGACTGGGCCTCTGTCATTCTCCGGCGTCGACGGCCCATGATCGTCTGCCAGGGAGATCTCATCGCCCTTCGGTAAAGAATCACAGCAATCACTATCGGAGTATATTAGTTACAGAACACATCATCCAAAGAGGGATGAAAACACATATAAAAACATTCCGGCTGTTCACGAAAAAAACGAATGAACGATGCGTTTTCTATCCCTGATAAGCGCCAGACGGGAGCGGGAAACACCGGTCCAGGAACCAGACCGACCAAACCGGGGTAAAACAACATTAACGATCGGCTTTTTTATAACCCGTTAGGACGACACTAAAAGCACGATGGCCACGACAGACGAGTCGACTGCCGACATGACCGAAATGTGCACCAGGTGTGGAGAACAGACACCACACGATGTTGCAGTCGAGATCCTAACAGAGAGTTCGAAACAGCAAAACGCGGAATACTCCCGTGAACCCTACCGAGTCAGTGAGTGTCACGTGTGTGGGGAAACGACGACGACACGAATGAACAACGCGTGAAAAAAGCTGCGAGATTGGATTATTCGACACCAGCCTCCCGCTACCGTCGCTACCGGGTTGTCACTTCACAGCCGTCTTCGGTCACGATGACCGTATGTTCTTTCTGACTGACGTAGAATCCATCTTGCTCTTTGAGGACGGGATAGCCGTGGACGATATCCTGTTGTTTCAGCCGCCGAAGCGCAAGCTCCGGTCGTGAGACATCGAGCCACCGGGTCGCAAACGGCAGCGTGCGAAACTCTTCGGTAATCTGATCGAGCGCCTCGCGCGCCTGTCTATCACGAATTGACTTTTCGGTGTCGAGTGCGAAAATCTCCTCTTCGGTTCCTTCCGTGACTTTGCCGCCTCCGTCGGTTGCAAACGGCTCGATTGCGACGACATCACCGACTTCGAGTGTGGTTCCGTTTGGTACCTTGCGGTTGGGGATATTCGGGGTCGTATGCTGTTCCCAGTGGCCGAGTCCGTGGCCGGTCAGGTTCACGACTGGATTGTAGCCATAGCCATCGATCGTTCGTCCGATCACGTCCCCAAGTATACCCGTATCGATGCCGGGTTCGATCATTTCGATGACCGCATCGAGTGCCTCCGCGGAGGCTTCGACGAGTTCGTCGTTCCCAGAAAGATCGACTGTAATGGCAGAGTCAGCGATCCAGCCGTCGACGTGTACACCGATATCGATGTTAATCATCTCCTCGCCGAACGTAGAATCGTCGTCGATACCGGGCGTGGCGTGGGCTGCTTCTTCGTCAATCGAGATGTTCATCGGGAAGGCAGGCTTGCCGCCGAGTTCACGGATGCGGTCTTCGACGTGCTCGACGAGTTCGAGGTGGCTCGCGCCGACTTCGATCCGGTCGACAGCTTCCTCGCGCACGGTCTGGAGAATTTCCCCGGCCTCCCGGTGTTTCTCGTACTGTTCAGATTCGAGATCCACGTCGCTGCTCATGGTCGCCATTTGGCGGTCGAGGGCATAGGCGTACCGTTCTTCGGCCCCACCTAGTTTTCGGCGTATGCAGTCTGCATCCCCTCGGCGTTGAATGCACTGCCAGTCTGGGCATCGATACCGATTGCGATGACGCCCGCATGCGAACCGGTCTCAGACTCAAACTCGGTTATCGTCTGTGCCGCTGCAGTCTGTGGGTCGGTCCCGTCTTCGATTGTCTCGACGACCTTCCGGGCAAGTCCAAAGCGGGCGATTGCCTCCCCAGCACCGGTCGTGCTCGCGGCCGCGTGCGTCGAGGCATAAAATCCCGCACCGATCTGTGGTACGTCACCGACGCGACCGGCAAGCGTACACCACCGACCACCCGTCGACGTCGCCGCGGCGACTTCTTTCCCGTTCGTTGCGACTGCGCCAACAGTATCGATACCACCGAATTGCTCGCGGACCCACTCCAGGTGGTCATTACGGGAATCACTGGTCGGTTTCGATAGCTCCGCCCAACGCTTGCGTGTTTGCTCACTCCAGAGATTCTGCTGTGTAGGGATATCGAAGGCGTCAGCGAGTGAAACTGCGTGTTCGCCCGAGACGAGAACGTGGGGTGTCTCTTCTGCGACAATCCGCGCAACCGAAACCGCGTGCTCGACGCCGAGCATCGAACAGGCAGCACCAACAGCCGAGTCAGTCATGACACCTGCATCGGTACGGATCACACCGTCACTCTGGACCGCGCTGCCCGTACCTGCATTGAATCGTGGATCAGTTTCCAGCACACGAACAGCACGAACGGCGGCAGTAAGCGGGTTGCTTGCGTCCACGCCAGCCTGCACAGCACAGTCGAGAACAGCACTTCTAATAGAAAGATTATCAAGTTTGCTGCCAGCGCCACCATGGACGAGAAGCGGCATACGGTTAGTACTCGTCACAGCGTGATTAATATTCTCACTCGCTGACTCTCTCGAAGAAAGCGGCATAACTTTACACCATGACGCAGAACGTAGCATTATATGGAGTTCGACCAAATCGAGGTACCCGATGAGGGAGAAGCCGTAGAGGTAATCGACGAAGAAGCGGACGAATTTGAGGTGCCGGAGACGCCGATTATTCCGATTTTGTACGGGGATGGAATCGGGACAGACGTCGGCCCTGCGGCACAGAAAGTACTCGAAGCAGCCGCACAGGCAACTGGCCGGGACATTAGCTGGATGCGCACCTACGCCGGAGAGAGCGCCCGCGAAAAATACGGTGAAAACCTGCCCGAGGACACCGTCAACGCGATCCGCGAGTTCCGCATCGCAATCAAGGGGCCATTGACGACACCCGTCGGTGCGGGCTTTCGGTCACTGAACGTTGCACTCCGGAAGAAACTCGACACCTACGCGAACGTCCGGCCAACCTATCACCTCGATGGTGTTCCCTCACCTGTTTCAAAGCCCGAACAGATGGATATGGTCACGTTCCGGGAAAACACCGAGGACGTCTACGCCGGCATCGAATGGGAAGCCGGGACCGACGAGGTCGAACAGGTCAAAGAATTCGTCGAAGAGGAGATGGGCTTCGATGACACCATCCATCCCGGCGACGTTGGGATGGGTGTCAAGCCGATTACCGAGTTCGGAACCAAACGCCTCGTCCGAAAGGCAATCGATTACGCGCTCGAACACGACCGCGACTCGGTGACGCTCGTCCACAAGGGCAACATCATGAAATTCACCGAGGGGGCTTTCCGTGACTGGGGTTACGAAGTCGCCGAAGAGGAATACGGTGAGGATGTCATCACCGAAGACACGCTCTGGGAAGAACGCGATGGCGAACAGCCAGCGGATGCCGTCGTCGTCAACGACCGGATTGCCGATAACATGCTCCAGCAGGTTCTCACCCGGACGGACAACTACGACGTGCTCGCGACGATGAATCTAAACGGTGATTATATCTCCGATGCCTGTGGTGCTCAGATCGGTGGACTCGGCATCGCACCGGGTGCGAACTTCGGTGACTCGCTGTGTCTCGCCGAACCAGTCCACGGGTCGGCACCGAAATACGCCGGTCAGGACAAGGTCAACCCGACGGCGATGATGCTCTCCGGTGTGCTCATGTTCGAATACATGGGCTGGAACGACGCTGCCCAGATGGTCAGAGATGGTGTCGAACAGACCATCTCTTCGAAGAAAGTGACCTACGACCTCCATCGACAGATCGAAGGTGGCGAAAAACTCGCGACCTCCGAGTACGCCGATGCTGTCGTCGAGAACATAGAGAAACTCGCATAAGAATTCGGTCTCTTTTGATCTTCTTTTAGCGTTTGTCTCGACGCTTAGTCGCTCGCTTTTGACTGGTCAGGTCGTATGCAGAGAAATCAGCGTGTCGATTCTCTCCAGTACAATCACTCACACTTATCGACCAAGGTAATATAATCGATAATAGGGCCATAATGTTTTAATATGTTGCCCACACAATTTTAACCTGTAATGCCTGAGTGCACCCAGTGTGGGACACGGATGAGCCACAACGACGAAACGACGAAGCTCACCGAGTATGTCTGCCCGAGCTGCCACCATACAGAGATCGCGTACAAATCAACGTACCGCGTAACAGCATAGGGAGGGGAACTGTCACTTTTCCAGTTTTCGAACAGTCAAATAGCCAGAGGATTGCAACACATGTTTTTGGTCTCCAATATCTACCCGAGTAGCGAAACCACTACAATCACTAACAAAAATATTGGATAGCCGAACATATCCCCGGTTTTAGGCTGGGCTAAAAATAGAAGGCTTTTTATCTTTTAGGGCGACCTAAATCCAAGTATGCAACAGCAGACTTCCGATGATGTTGGTTGGACAGGACAATCACGTCGAACATTTCTTGCAGCAACGGGCGCAGCAGTTGGCAGTACAGTTGCGATTGCTGGCTGTATCGGTGACGATCCAGAGCTGACAATCTACTCCGACCGTCGGGAAGAACAGATCGATGGCTTGTTCGAGCAGATCGAAGAAGACCACGGGATCGAGGTCACACCGGAATACGGTGACGGCATGTTGAGTCAGCTTATCGTCGAAGAAGACTCGACGCCTGCCGATATCTATTATACACAATCATCGGGTGAACTCGCAGCCCTGAAAGCAGAAGGGCTCACCGAGGAGCTGCCAGACGATATCCTCGATATGGTCGAAGAAAACTACCGGGATTCGGACGGGCAGTGGNTCGGTGCCTCCGGCCGAGTACGGGCGATTCAGTTTAACTCAAATGAGTTCAGTGCTGATGAACTCCCTGACGACATCTTCGAATATGCCGAAGATGAGCGTTTCAAAGGTCGGATCTCGACACGGCCAAACTCCGGGACGTTCCGGTCGTTTATTGTTNCGATGATGGAGATGGAAGGCGAAGATCGAACGCGTGAGTGGGTTCAAAAAATGGTCGAAGAGCAAGAAATCGAAACGTACGGAAGTGGCTCACAGCAAGCAGAAGCCGTACACAACGGGGAGCGGTTCAAAAAATGGTCGAAGAGCAAGAAATCGAAACGTACGGAAGTGGCTCACAGCAAGCAGAAGCCGTACACAACGGGGGGCAAGATATCGCGCTTGGTAACCAGTACTACGCCGGCCGAATTCTGAACAACCACCCGGATTCACCGCTCAATG
>SL_4KL_010_BRINEDRAFT_10001510_pt1 | contig 12862 bp, 9 predicted proteins | sample SodLak_010_BRINE_2_FD_10664 | JGI IMG/M metagenome (IMG submission 10664)
CTGTTACCAGGCCTACTTCCAGTAAGCCTTCCGGGTCGGGCACTTCTCGGTCGATGTCTGGGGGTGATCGTGTTGAAACAGCACATAATCATAATCCATTCATTCATCAAAATGAAAACATCGCGAATTCAAACGGACTTGCAAAAGGTAAATTAATTCAACAACAGTACGTGCATATGTTCGAAAAGAGCCCCTTATATGGACATGAAGAGCCCTTTAACAATTTAGTGAGCACATTGGCCATATATCTCGAAGGACTTTATATTCAGTATAGTATTGTGCAACTATTCAACTTTGCGTTACAAACGGAAGGTATGCAGGGGACTGCACAAAATGAAATAGACAACGCGTTGAAAACTGCCATTCGGCTCGATCAATTTGAAGACATTGTTCTTTCACACGATCAAGTGAAAACGTATGAAATATTAAATAACATTTTAGGCAACCCTAAACAGGGAAACACGAAGGTTGTCTTGTTCGGCGCCGTCCGCTCGCACCTGATAGACGACGATCTTGATGGAGGTCAGGACCGGGAACACGGTATGGAAGAGATGCACAACACGCTCAACGTCGCCGACTTAATTTCGGACACGAGCGGGGTTTCTTATGGAAGTTTGTTCAAAGGTTTGGAAGCGAGCGAACATGCGCAGACTATCGATAACCCCAATAACTCACCGTACAATAATAATACGTAAGGGTTTCGTGGCGTGCGAAGGCGCCAATGCTTGCTTTTGATTTACATGGGTTCAACGAACGGAAAGAAAAAAAGGAAAATCGACTGTAAACCCTACCCCCGGTTTATGATGAGGTGTACTTGTTTATGTGATTGATCGCGTTGTGAAAAATTTCGATAAACTGTGCTTTGTCATTTTCTGCCATTCTTTTAGGTTTGCCTTCTTTAACCTCGTTTTTAGCGTCCAGGACGTATATAGTCGCGTACTCCAGGACCATCCGAGCGATAACAGTATGTGTCGAATCTCTCGCTTTAAGCCCGACGACTTTTAACTGGTCCAGTTTGTTTAACGAGCCTAACGCGTTGTCTATAGTTTTTTTAATTTCTTCATCCTCCTGATCGTCTTCTTCTTTCAAAAAGCGTTTATAAAAAACTGCCTTGAGCAAATTAACGAGTTCTATTGATCTCTCAGTGTACATCAATGTGTTAGTCGGGTTTAGTCTTTCTGTCCCTTTCAGTCTTCTTTGCTTGAAGATTTGAAGCTTGGCGGAACACCCGCTATTTGATATTGGAACCTGAACAGATGAAGACTGATTTGATGGTATATTAATACTGCTACTAGCCATGGCTTATCTTATCGACGCGGTTTATAGAGAAGGGAATCGCGTCGTGACGGGAGATCCGCGCGAAGCTCGCTCCTTTTACAGCAAGGGACGAAATTTTTTTCGGAACGACGATCGATCGTGTTCACATCAGCAAGTCGCGCACGGCGTTGTGTATGCGGCCGCGTAACGCCAGCGTCCGCGTCTCCTGTTCCAATTCGCTGTGAATAGAGGATGTCCCGGGGATGGTATTCTTGTTATGTAACGAGCTGTGTGCCGTCGCGCGCTTTGCCTTCCCTGCCTCCTTCCCTGCTCCTTCCGCTCTTTCTGCGCCTCCCTGTTGTCCTTCCTCGCCCTCCTCCTCGCCTTCTTCCTCGCCCTCCATCGAGCTTTGCGACAGGTCGAGGCGCGCCCTGTCCGCCGGATCCGCGTCCAGCAAGAACCGCGCGTCTATGCACATCGCCTGCAGCTCGTTCCGGAACAGCTGCCAGCAGTACGGCACCAGCACGCGCCGGATGTCAACGTCGTCCGCGTCGTGTGCCACCCTGCGTCCCGTCTGGCGCGCGTTCGGTATAGCGGCCGGCACTCCTTCGTCCGCGTCGATGTCCATGTAATAGCCGTCCGATCTGTCCATGAAGCTCTCTTTTAGGAACGCGGCGGCTCCGTGGCTCAGGAGCGCCTGCGACTCCATCAGGCCGATCCGAAGACCGCCGTGCTTTCCGCGGCCTTGCGTAGGCTGGCGCGTGATCGCCGTCACCGGTCCCGTAGTGCGGTGGTTAATCTTGTCCGCGACCATGTGTTTGAGCCGTAAGTAATACGTCGGCCCGAAAAAGATCGCGGTCGGAATCTGCTCGCCGGTGCGCGCGTTGTGCATGACCTCGTCGCCGAAGCGCTGCATGCCGTACTCCTCTTCGAGCTCGCGCCCCGCGTCCAGCACGTCGTTCCGCTCGAACGCGTTGCACACCGCCCTCCGACCCGACGCGGCGCACGCCTTGGACAGCAGCGCCTCGAGCAGGTGTCCCACCGTCATACGGCTCGGAATAGCGTGCGGGTTGATGATGATGTCGGGCACGACGCCCGAATGTGCACCGAAAGGCATGTCGGCGGCAGCGACGACGTGGCCGACGACGCCCTTTTGTCCGTGGCGCGAAGCGAACTTGTCGCCCAAGTCCGGGAGGCGCGCCTGGCGTACGCGCACCTTGACGCGCATCGCGGCGCTGCCGTCTTCGGCCGCCGCAGAACCGTCACCAGCTGTGCCGCTGCCGATTTCGCTCCTGAAAACGCGGTCGACGACTCCGCTCTCGCCGCGCTCTACGATCTCGGACGCGTCGGACCGCACTTCGCGTTCCGTGATCTGCGCGAGGCCGATCGAGCTCTGGCTGCGCACCACCTCCTTGCGCACGTGCACGCGGCCTATAAGGACGTCACCCTCGCCGACCTCGGCGCCTTCTTTCGGCAAGCCGTCCTCTCCGAGCGCGGCGTATTTCGCGGCTCTCGTCTCGCGCGCCCGCGCCAGGAACTCCTCCTTCGCCGGCAGACCCGACTTCTTGGAAGGCCGCTGGGCGGTCTCGCGGCGTTTCGCCCTCTCCCATTCCGTCGCGTCCTCCTCTTCGAGCGCGGCGACGAGCTCCGGGTCCAGCAGGGGGTGCCTCAGGTAGATGCGCTCCTCTCCGGCGACCGTCTCGTCGAAGATGGAGGTGTGATAGACGGAGACGTTGAACATGCCGCGATCTATGGCGGCTTTGTTCAAGAGCACCGCGTCCTCTTGGTTGTAGCCCAGAAAGGATGCGATGGCCACGATGGCGTTCTCGCCGTACGCCAAGTTGCCGTCACACAGTCGGTGCGCGAACGTCGTCGTCACGAGCGGCTTTTGCGGATAATACAGTTCGGCGGCGTGCGTGTCGAGGCGGTTTCCCGTGTTGGTCGTGGACCAGCCGATGGACTGCTTGGACTGCTGCATCGAGAAGACGTTTCGCGGCGCTTGGTTGTGCTCCATCAGGGGGATGCAAGAAGCGGGCACGCCCAGGATCGTGGCGGGGTGGATCTCGCAGTGCGTGTACCTCTGGCAAGGCCTGCGCACGAGGTCGTCGGGCGACGCGGCGACGAGACGCGCGTCCGCCTCTTCGACGTCGACGAACTCGACGACGCCCTCGGTGGGAGCGAGGCGAGACGTGGCCGCTTCGACGTCTTCCGCGCTTTTCGCGGCGTAGCGCGCGAACGTGCCGGGCGTCGGATGGAAGGCGCCGGGAGCAAAACCGCTGGACACCGGCATGGCCGCCTCCCTTTCGGCGGGCGTCAGAAGCGAACCGAGCACCAGCGCTCTCCAATCCGCCGCCTTTCCTCGCGCCTCTTTCTCTTTCTCTTTCTCTTTTTCTTCTTCGCGTCCTTCTGCATCTCCCTCTCCCCTCTTTTTTCCGCCGCTCTGCTCTTCGAGATCGATGTTTTTTCGTCGTTTCGTCGGAACCACGGGAATCCCTCCTCCTATCGCCCTCTCTGCCCGTATGCGACCGGGCCTGTCGGTGTGGCCCGGTACCTCGGGAGGCGCGTCGTGTTCGACGACGAAGAGGGGGCGCGTGCAGCGTCCGGCGTCCGTGAAGATACGAAATTCGCGACGTAAAATTTCCCACTTGAACGAGATGTGCGGATGGAGCAGACCATTGCGTCGCAGCGCGATCAGGTAACGCTCGAGCCTCACCGGCCCGGACGTGGCGCCCTCGAGGATGTCGTTGACGATCACGCGCGACGCGGCCTTGGAAGCGACGTGCACCGAATAGGGTGACGGGACTGTAGCGGCACCAGAAAAAGTTACCGAAGGACAGCGCCTGGGGTCGACCGGCGCGTGCAGCAAGCCGACGTCGCGCAGGTGACGAAGCAACGGCGTCGGGTCGACGTTGCCGGTGACGTGGCACCAGGTGGCGAGGTGCTTGGTGATGCCGATGTTCGGCCCGTCGGGCGTCTCGACCGGACAGACCGCGCCCCACTGGCTCGCGTACAGGAAATGGGGCGGCCGGAGGTTCAGGAGCTCCTTGCCCGATATGCGCCGCACCTGCGACACGTACATCAGGTAAGAGATGCGGTTCAGGTCCTGGACCACCCCGTCCTCCGCGAACTGGTCTTCCTTGCGCGCCGTTTTGTCGATGTTCCAGGCCCCCCGGAACGACGTCTCCATGCCCTGGTCGATGTACTGCGCGCTGAACAGCCGGCCCACGTTGCCTTCGTGCACCATGGCGCGGATGTCTCCGCCGACGCCCAGGTGGTAAAAGTACTCCTGGTCCAGCTTGTTCATGGCCATCTTCTTGAACACGCCGTACTTGTTACGGAAGAGCACCGAAAGCAGACCCCCCGCGACGCTCAGCCTCTTGTTCTCGTACGTGTCGCGGTTCGTGACCGGATCGAGGCCCGTCGCCACGCGCAGCAGCCGGCCGACCACGTACGCGAGGTACGTGGCCTTGCGTCGGAAGTTCTTGCCCGCGTTAGGGAACACGTCGTCCTCGACCATCTTCTTCAGCCTGTCCATCGACCTGTACTCGCCCTTGGTGACCCGCGCCAACAGATACTGCGCGGCGGATATGCGATCGTACACTCCCGCTTTTCCAGCCGCGATCGCGCAGCTCCGGAGCACGTGCAGCATCGCTTCGCGCTCCGTAGCGGTGCTGCTGGACGCGCCGCTCTTGGCGGCTGTAGCGCCCGGCCCTCCAGACGATTCAGAAGAAGACGGAGCCTCCGTGCTCGTGGAAACGGCGCTCGGGGCCGTCCTATCGTCGTCTTCGTCCGCCGCATCGCTCTCGAGAACCGAAACTATGATGTCTCGGTCGCTCTCGACGCCCAGGGCTCGAAACACCACGAACAGAGGGATGATGCCCGTTATGCCGGGCAACACGACCGTGATGTGGTTGCGCGCCTGCGTCGCGTTGTTGGCGTGCACCTGAAAGTAGACGGATTTGGGGAACGTCGACTCGCCGCCTCTGGCGACGCACTGCACCTTGGCCTCGTAGCTGACGTCCTCGGGGTCTGAGCCGTGACTGACGGACAACCGATTGAACACCTGGCGCTCCTGCGCGATCAGCACCTTTTCGCGGCCGCCGATGATGAAATAGCCGCCCTGGTCGTAGGGGCACTCGCCCATGTCGCGCAAAACGTCCTTGGGCTGGTTGTTGAGCAGGCACAGGTCGCTGTGCAGCATGATGGGCAGGTGGCCGATGCGGTGGCGCTCGAACACGCGCTCGCCGACCTGTTTGCCGTCTACAGTGAACACGAGCCGCACGTCGCAGTACACGTTGCAGGCGTAGGTCATGCTCCGGAGGCGGGCCTCGTTCGGGTAAAGGTACCTGGCGACGCCGGTCGACGGGTCGACGATGGTGGGCTTGTCGACGTAGACGCGCGATGCCGCTTCGTCGCCGCCTACGAGCACTTGGATGCTCTGTCGCACCTTTTCCCCCTTGTCGTTGACTCCCTCCTTGTCCGTCATGCGGAATCCTGGGTTCATGGATGCGACGATCGAGCGCAGCTGCTGGTGCACCATGTCGTTGTACGTCTGGAGCTGGTGGTGCGTGATGAAGTAGCGGTTGTGGTCGTAGTAGCTGTTCAGGACGGTCTGAGATACGGAAGATATTGGCCTTACCCTGCCGCGATCGTCGTCCTCCTCATTCCCTCCGTCTTTTCCCCCTCCCGACGCTTCGAATGACGCTCCGAAGGACGCTCCGAATGACGCTCCGAAAGAAGACACGCGGAACTCATCACCCGGGGCGTGCTCGTTCTCTTCGTCGCGCTCCGAACGAACCGGCTCTGTCGTCCCCGGCCGATCGTTTTCGGCGGACGCCATCGCTTCATGCCTAGCCGCCTCTGTCGCACTCATCGAGAGCTTTTTCTTTCCCTAACTTGATATAAAAAACGTTGCGGCCAGTGCGCGGTCATTACGCGGCCATACAATACACACGGGCAACAAACAAGATGTCAGCACGAAACACTTACATGTCGGAGGGCACGGACCCTTCATCTGTTGCTGAGACAAGAGCAAGAGGAACAAGAGGGAGAAGGGGAAGAAGGGGATCTGCGGGAACGAGTGGCCGCAGAAGAGGGGGATCCAAAACCGAGAGCACGGAAGGGAACCCAGCAACTGGCGAAGAAGACAGGTGCGTGTTGTAGTCTGGCAAATGAATTTTATTACACCTTGTTTCGCACCGGATCAACGTGCCATAGCCTCGCGAAAAACCTACTTATCGCTAAAAAAAGCGAAAACGGGTTTCATTCGAGTGTCTGATCCCGTTTTTCACCTCAGATGTAACATAATTCGTTTGCAGGAGTATAATGCCGTTTGCACATACGGAGACGGAAATGCCGCAAGTCGTCGATCTCGCGCACGAGATGAGGGCGCTCGACGTTTCGAGCCATCCGGTCGACGACGGGCAGCTCGACGATCGAGAATGCCACGGACGTGACGGCGGCGGTTATATAGGCGACGTGATCGAGTCGGCTTTGCACGCGGACGAGCGATGTCAGGATCCAAGTGCGGAGGACGTTTTTTGCGCCGCGACGTGTACGGCGTCCAGAGACGTCGCCCGAAGGCTGTTATTACTTGCTCTTGAGGGCGAAAACAGGATCAAATCCGCGGATATGGCGCCTTATTCGATAGACTCAGCCGAAGTTATTAATCGCGCGATAAATTCGTTTTTCGAAGGAGGCGGCTATGTCGAAGAAACGTCGGCCGAGGACCGTCAGATCGCGGAATTGAGACGCATACGAGAAGAACAGGACGCGGCGTTCGAAGATGCGATGAGAGCTGACGCGGAAAAAGAGGACCGAGCCGCCCAAGAAATGCGACGGAAAAAGGAAGAGGAGGCGCGCGCGCGCGACGAGGCCGATCACATCCGCAGCGCGATCTCGGACAGGCGCCGAGTCCTGGAGGAGCATGATCAAAGGGACGAGAACAGATCGGCGGAGGATCGGGTACGCGTAGCGGTGCGATTCCCCGGAGGAGAGCGTTTCGTGCGCGGCTTTCGGACGTCCGACCCCCTGCTGCACCTGTTTTATTCGGTCGATACGTCGGACGAGGCCGAGAAATACGGGGGAGCGTTGGTCCCAGGCGCTTATGACCTGGTGCTGACGCACCCGCGAAGAGAGTTCTTCGAGAACACGGCGTCGGGATCTCTGTACGAAAACGGTATCCGCTCATGTCAAGGCGAGGTGGTGTTCGTGCAGCCCAGGTAGCCGGATTCAGGGACAGGTTCGTCATTTTCCTCTTCGTCGTCCTCGGACGCCGAGCGTGAGTGCGAGCGTGAGTGCGAGCGTTTCTTTCTCGTGCCTCTCGGAACAGGGGCGGACGAACTACTCTGGCCCCGTCGGTCTCGCGCCTCCCTCCTCCACTTGTGGAGAAGGTCGACAAACTCCGTAGCACATGCGGCGTCCTGCTCGAGAGCGTCTTCCGTAATATCGTGTAAGGACCCTCCAAACGGGCAAGACAACATAATCACGGCGTAATCGTTCGTTACGTTTCCATCGACCACGGCTTTACATGCTTGTCGCATCACGGCGTGAGAATCTCCGCCATCCAAAGTCGCGTGCGACCGCAGATGCGATCGAACGAGGTTCGCGACGAATAAGGCCGCACGAGCCGTTCGCGAAGGCCATGACCGGCGCCACACGCGGCCATCTATAGCGCCGAGTTCCATGATGAATTGCGCGGTTAATACGGTCTCGAGAGACGCGGAGGTACGCATCGCGTAAAACTGGAGAAAGGTGTCGCACGTGGGCACGATCAGCTCGTGATTGAGGGCGATCAGGATATCGCGCTCCGTCTGAACGACAGTGTCGCGGCTTTGTCGAAAAAAAGCCGCGATATTAGCTAACGGGGGTGCGTCGACCTCTTCGAGTTTGGACGCGATGAACAGACAGGCGCACGCGACGTCCGTCCAGCGCTCGCGGGTCCAAGATGATCGCGACGATGAACGAGCTGCCGCAAACCTGTCCAGATACGCGATCGACGTAAACAGGGTCGCGTCCTGTAGAAGCCTGCTCCTCGAGAACGCTACCATCAGCTCCACCGCCCGAGACCGGGGTTTTTCTTTATCGATAACGTCCGTTATCGTGTGCTTGTACCGCGTCACTTCCGAAGAAACGTAATAATACAGCAAGTCTTCGGCGGCCTGTCCAACGGGCCCCCCGTCCGCGACATAACACACTTTCCAGTGCATTCCTTTTGGTGAATGATCTCCTTTTGATATCCGCTCGCACCCACTCGCACCCCCCCCTCTTCTTGTAATCGACGAGTGTGTGTATGTCTCCAGATGATGACTCAAAAAATAGAAGGGGGGTTCCTTTTTATATGCTTCTTTCTTNTTCTTTTCGCGCGATGATTCGACGCTAGGCGACAAACACGTCGTAGCCAGGGGGGTTATTTTTAGAGATGATCAGTTTGCATATTCGCTGTTTCTTCAGCACGTCGTACACCCTTTTATAAGTGACGGGCGTTTTGGGGTCCCGTTCTCGTAAGTAAGCCGCGATCGCTATCGTAGCGGTTTCGTAAACGTTCCGCAAAAGTTCATCTTTAGTGAACCCTTGGCCCTTCCTGGGACTCTGGTACGTCACGACCGCGTAGTACAGCGTATATACAGGAAAGTGTACACGGACGGACGACGATTTGACTACCTTGGCGTATCTGTTGCTCACGCGTGCGGCGAAGTCTTCGTACGTTAGGCCCAAGTTCCAGCAGCACGCGGGCCACGCGCCGTCGTTCAAAAAGAGGACGTCCACCTTTTTGGGCCTTCTTAAGCGCGTTTTGAGCACGTTATTGCCATCAAAATTCACGGATCTGTCGAGGTCGGGAGACGCGCGCCTCCTCGCGGGAGGACGAATAGACCCGTCGTGTAGCAAAGACGCTGGCTCTTGCTGTTTGGGAGATGAAGGAAGGGAGGAAGAAGGAGAGTTGCCCATAGCTGCTTATTTGTGTCAGTGATAAAATTTGACGAAACGCGACTCATCTCATCGTCCTGACTTGACCCGTCTAGTTTAGTCTTTACCATGCCGCAGGAGCAGCAGCCCGAAAATTCTGGATGTATTGCGTCGGTTATGGTTTCGATGGTGACAGCGTTGATTACGATGTCCGCGATCGAATCAATACTGTTCTTAGTGTGGCGGAGACGCTTACGAGCGATGGCCTCCATGCTACGGCACATCGAAAGTTTTATCAAAAAGATTTACAACGAAGACCGCGTCGATTTCGTGGCGCTAGACCGGGAGTACAGATCTTTAGCGTCCGTCATTCCCGCGGATTTTAGGGAAGCCCTGTGCGAGATGCGCGGAGCTTGCGTGTACAAGGTGTTCGAGATCGCCGGCTGTTCCGTCGTGCCCCCGCATTGTTTGCCTCTCCTACAAGAAGGAGAAGAAGGAGAAGAGGGAGAAGGTTTCGAGCACGAATCCGAGACGGTGGTCGAACACCGGGAAGAAGATATCCCGCATGACGTGGCGAAAGACGTTTCCCTAGCCGAGCACTACCTTCTGTATGCCCTGTTGCACACGACGGCATCCCTATTACGACACTATCCGCACCGACTCAACGCGCCAAACGGCGTTCAAAATAGGATCGACGAAGGGGTCGTCTCGATCGCCAAGGTGGTCATGCGCGACCCGAACCCTAAAAGAGACGGCGAAAACGCGCGCTTTCTTTGCCGCGCTTTGATCCCCGAATCGTTTACGAGCTAGAGACACAAAAAATCATTACCAACGGCCATGTCCCCCACTCGCCCTCCTCCGTTTTCGACATAACATAAAAGGGAGTCTCTGTCGAGCGCATTAACGGCCGCGAGAATTACAAAACTGTCGTTTTCGGTAACCGTCGTCGATATCCGTCTATATCCGGCTTCGACGACGCGCTCGACACGCCCCATCACGTCGGCGAAGCACTCGCACGCCCGTCGCGTATTGTCTGTCATGTCTGACACGTCTTTTTTACCATCCGATCGCAACAGATTTTGCGGGAGCAACGCCCTGAGCCATGCTGTGCGATAAAGGTCGGCGACCTGTCCCTCCTTTTCGGTTCGTCCGAGGCGCAAAAGAAGGCAGTCGTTCCTGATCCGAACGAGTGCCGATAAAAACACGGCACATGCAGCGCGTAGTGCGGGTTCGTAACGGGTTTTGATCGTGCCCTCCAATTGCATGAAGTACGCCAGCACATCGGCGTTTTTTTTCACGGTTTGGTCTACGTGAGGAGACTGTGTGCTCGCGTAAAAGTTGACGAACACCAATGACGTCGGCGATCCCAGTCGGCCGTAGCCGATCACGCGCAGAAGATCGCGTTCCATCTCCGTCATTCTGAACTTTCGAAGCGCCCCGTCATCGTTGGGCGGGATGTAGTGGCTAAACGCCCGGGCTTCGTTCAAGATGACGTCCTCGAACTTGTGCGCCAGCCAGAGCGCCGAAGCGCCGAGGAGCGCCAGGGCGCGAGAATACGGATCGTTTTCCTCGCTGGGTTCGCCTTGGTGGCATTCTTCGCGGAAAAAGGACGAGAACCTGCTGTGCTCCGACCCGAGGTAACCGTCGACGTAGTCCGTCGCCAAAAACCACGCCTCTTGGGACGCGTGCGTATCCTCTTGGAGGAGTTTCATCCATTCGAATAACTGAATTCTTTTGATGCCCGCTTGTTTTTCGGATCTGTGATTCAGTCGCCACGGTACATCCGTGTGTTCGGTGCGCCATCTCCTCGTCGGCCGCTGGATGGACAGGAGGTACGCGTGGATGGATTCCTTGTACGAAGAATGCACGAACGTCGTTCCATCCCCGCTGTCTTCGTCCATGTAATATTCGTACAATGGCGGCAGAAATATCCCGCGAACGTAGCAATGAGCGCGTATATATGTATGTCAGCATGACGAAAGGACGCGCGGCCTTTATTCGTCGATATCCGTTGAGACATCTCTCGGCCTCTTCTTTCTTCAAAAAAACAAACTGTTCGCTGCGCTCTTTTGGCTTGCCACCGATTATACAATATTTTTATTACTATACTGTAATACACAACTCCGCATGGATCCCGAAGACAGATCATTCACGGTGACGCGTTTCACACACGTCGGTAAGCCGCAGCAAAAGTTCGGCGACGAAGGGGGAAAAGGCCGTTACATTTCGCGCGAACCCGCTTCCGCTGCGCGTAAAGCGGCGCGCGTCATCTTTCGCGACGCCAAAAGTCAGGACAAAAGCAAGGCGATCTACTTGGAAGTCAGGGAGACGACGAGCGGTTCTTCGTCTCGCCTGTTCACTTACAAAGCAACGAACAAAAAGGTGAACGAGCAGCTGCGTTTGGGGCGCGGTAAGACCATCACGATCAAAAATCGCGTCGATATCAAAAGCGTTCCGTCAAAACACTTCAAGGGCGGAGAACAAAGCGACGACCTTGAAACACGGTCGAGACCTTTCGAAGATGTTGCATCAGAATACGACATTATTTTGGAGAGCATTAAGGAACATGTTCAAAGAATACAAGGCGTCGTGGGGGATAAGACAATCCGCGCGGATTCAGACGGAACGATCAAAACGAAGGAAAATGATGATTGGAATGAATTAGATGATACAGACATGAGCACAGTCGAGAATAGTGTTGATCGCATATATGAAGACATGATGACGTTCTTCAGCAAGTTGTCGGCCTATAAAGAAGCGGATAGAAGAGAGGGTCAGGCGATAATTGAAAGGTACCCGGCCTTTTTCGATAAGTTGACGGAATTGTTAAAAACATCAATCGAAAAGAGAAAAGCAGCGAAAGTGACTTTTAGATCGCTGGATGAGGATTCAGCGCAAGACGGTTATTATTACATAACAAATCATTGGCTCGATTCGTCGGCAAATAGACGGGCTTTCCTCGAAGCTCTCGAGAAAAACGAGTGAACAATCCAGCAACGAAAAAAAATTGAAGGCCATCCATCATCCATCCGACAGGTGCGCAGATAGAAGTAGGGCATAAACGATCGTCATCGTCGTCGACGCAATCCACAAGTGACGTCCCAGATGGTGCGCCTCATCTCCAACGACAAGCAGACTTTCGACGTCGAACCCGACGTCGCTGCCCAATCATGGACCGTCAAGAACACGATGGATGACATGGGTCCTGAAACGGAAGAGATTCCGCTTACCAACGTAAACGGATCCACATTGGCGAAAGTCATCGAGTACTGCAAGTTTATTGACGACATCGAACGCCAAAAAGCAGATCAGGGCGTCGACCTTAATCAGGTCAACGAAAGCGCTCGAAAGTGGTCGAACGACTTCTTCACAGAGATGAATCAGTCGAAGTTGTTCGATGTTATTCTCGCGGCTAACTACCTGAACATCAAACCCCTGCTAGATGATTCGTGCCAGAGGGTGGCGAACTCGATCAAGGGCAAGACGGTGGAAGAAATCCGCAACATGTTTCACATCAAGAACGACTTCACACCAGAGGAAGAAGATGAAGTCCGTCGGGAGAATCAGTGGGCGTTCGAATGATCCGGTCTCATCTGATATGCGTAGGGTTGGCTGAAACCGTATATATACGCCGTATGTTTGGAGGTTTCCGTGCAAACAGCACCGTATATATACGGTGAAACATACGGTTTCAGCCAAC
>SL_4KL_010_BRINEDRAFT_10001514_pt1 | contig 12846 bp, 10 predicted proteins | sample SodLak_010_BRINE_2_FD_10664 | JGI IMG/M metagenome (IMG submission 10664)
GCGATTGCCGAAGAGTTTTTCCGCGCCGATGCCGGGATCGCGCTGACACTTCAGCTAGCGAGTTTCGGCTGCGAAATGGTCGAAACCTACGGTTCGCCCGAGCAACACGAGGCGTACCTCGAACCGGTCGCTGCCAACGACCAAATCTCCGGCCTCGCCGTCTCCGAGCCCGATACTGGTTCTGATCTCGCGGGAATGAAAACCGAGGCGACAAGCGTCGACGGCGGCTACGAAATCTCCGGCGAAAAGTTCTGGGTCGGCAACGCGGTCGAGGCCGACTGGCTCACGCTCTATGCGAAAACCGGTGACAACGACGACCGATACAGCAATTACTCTATTTTCATCGTCGAAACCGACCGCGAGGGCTACCACGCCGAACACATCCCTGAGAAAATCGGGATGCGAGCCTCCAAACAGGGACACATCGTTCTCGAAGACTGTTTCGTCCCAGAGGAAAATCTCGTCGGCACTGAGGGTGGGGGCTTCTATATGTTGGCGGACTTTTTCAATCACGGCCGAATCGTCGTCGGGGGCCACGGCCTCGGGATGGCTGCCGCCGCCATTGAGGAGGCAGAGCGCTTTGTCCACGAGCGTGAGGCCTTTGGACGGACGGTCAACGAGTTTCAGGCAGTCCAGCACACGCTTGCAGATATGCGACTCACCTTTGAGTCCGCCCGCGCGCTCACCTGGCGAGCCTGCGAGAAGGTCGCCGAGGGCGACAATCCCGGCTACTGGGCCGCCCTCGCAAAGACGAAAGCCACCGAAGCAGCGGTTTTCTGTGCGGAACGAGCAATGCAGCTTCACGGCGGCCGGTCGATCTTTGCGGAGAGACGGATTTCACGAGTCTACCGTGATGTTCGTATTCCGGTTATCTACGAAGGAGCCAACGAGATTCAGCGCAATCTGATCTACCGACAAAGCCGGTAGAAGCCCGCAGAATCTGTCAATACCGTCGGCCGTCGACGTTCTGTTTGAGCCGGATCGTCAAGGCGACGAGAAATGTCCCAGCCATGACCGTCAGCACAATCGCGGTGCTTTCGACGGCTGCCGGTGGAATACCGACAACGTAGCCGATTTCGATCGCACTCGCCGCACCAGCAGTGATCATGACGGCAATCACGTAGGTCACCATCGTGTCCAAGATGGTCCGGCTCGTCATTGCCGCAGACTTGATCGGCAGGGCAAACGAGACGCCGTAGGCAGTAAAGGCGACACTGGCTGCCAGCTGAACCAGCCGAGCAACGGTGACAAAGCCAAGCAGAATCACGACGACGAACTCGATCATGATGACCGTCAGAAAGCCGGCTTCCAACAGCCGGATGGTCCGAGGCGAGAGCGATGCCAGCAGTTCGTCGCTTTCGTGTGGTGATTCATAATAGAGCTCTCGCATTGCGAGGGCGAGAAAGACGATGAAAAACAGCTGGCTCACGCGTCGAAATGCACCAACGGTGACTGGGTCGCTTGCGATACCCCCGCCTGCAGCGACGGTTTCAACGATCGCCAAGAGCCCATAGCTGACGCCGACCACGCCCGATAAAAACAGATACCGCCACATCGACGACTGAACGGTCTGGGCTCGAATATTCAACACGGTATAGATCGAGACTCCCGCGCAGGCGGCGACTAAGAGTACGTAAGCGACAAACCGGGTGAGTGCGTCCACCCCGGTTGGATCGACGAACAGTTCGGTCATTGTGCGGCCTCCAGTGCCCCGCTGAGTTCTGCCTGAAAATCATGGACCGAACCGTGTCGGCTAAGTTTTGCTTTCTGGAGGCTTTTCAAGACAACCGTATCGACAGCCGACGGCAGTGCGGCGTTGTGTTCGCTGGGCGCACTGGGTGGTTTGGTGGCGACCTTCCGCAACATCATCCCCGGGTGGTCAACAAACGGTGGCCGGCCGGTCAGGACCTCATAGACAATGACACCGAGATGGTAGATATCGGTGGCCGCATCTACACCACCAAACGTCTCGGGGGCAACCTGTTCGGGCGCAGCATAGGCTGGTGGCACGCCGAGCGGGAGGTCGGAAAACCGCCGAAAGAGCCGTGAGAGCCCCCAGTTGCTCACTTTCGGATAGGCCCATAGTTCGTCGTCATAACTCGGGGTAAAGACGACGTTTCGTGGTGTCAGTCCACCATGGATGACACCTCTGCCGTGGGCATAACAGAGGGCGTCGACAACGCGGTCAATAATCCAAGAGGCCTCGGGCCGCGATAGTGAGCCCGTCCGTTGGCTAAGCCGGCGGCCGTGTTGGTATTCGACAACGAGCCACGGCGTCGGAATCGTTCCATAGCCGATCACTGGCACGATTGCGTCGTGGTCATCGACCGCCTGCCACTGACGTGCAGCGTCGGTAAACGCAGCGTCAAACTCTGTCGAAACGCTCTCACGGAGCGACTTACGCATTGCCGTGTGGTCGCCCTGCGTGGTCGTATACCGGACCTGTTCGTGAGCAACCCGTGATCCCGACGAAAGCGACTTCACCGGGCTAAAGCTGTCCGAGCGACCCTCGATGGCCGGTGGTGTCGGCGGCGGCTGTTCGGGCGGCCGGCCGGGTGACGTATGCGGTGTTGGCTGTCGTTGTTCCGGGCGTGTCCGCTCAACATCTCTCGTGATAACCGTCTCGAACTCCGAGACCCCGCTCGTCGCGGTGACTGTTACGCTTCCATCACCAGGTGGCTGATAGCCATCGATTGCCCGAACCACGCGGCGTTCGATTTCCGGTTCAGTAAGGTCAATCTCCTCGAGTGCATCCCTCACGAGTTTCGGATGATACGTTGCGATATAGGCAAGCGACCGGTAGATGTCCTCGTGGACTGACTCTGGCTCGGATGCAAGCAGTGAGACGAGCGACCGAACGGAGCCCGAGAGCGCTTCAGGACGCTCTGAAACGAGTAGGCCGATCGTCCAGGAAGCACTCAGCCGAATCGATTTATCACTGCTCTCAAAGAGCCGAAATACCCGTCTGAGCTGTGATTTCGTCACTGATTCGGGCGCAGTGATCGCCGTCTTGAGAGCCTGCTCGGCAACCGCACGATGCCCCCCAGCCGAATCCATTATCAAACCTCTACCGTAACCTGACTTATAGGTTTCCTGAAAAGCGGGTACCAATCGGTCACGTCTTGATTGTGCATCGGGGGCGTCGATACGCGCACAACAGAGGGCTGCTGTCGTAGGCGTCGGCAATGGCAGCAGGAGAGACAACCCTTTCACGGACTGCCCACTGTAGTAGTCCATAATGACAGTCACAACCGCCTTACTAACCGAGCTGCTGTTTCCCAACGGAATCAGCCACTATCTGCTCGGTGGGATACTCATCGGCCTCGGAACGGCCGTCATCTACCTTGGAACCGGGATACACGCCGGTGCGAGCACGTTTCTCGAAACGACCCTGTCGTACGGCTCGAAACTCTCGCGCTTTCAACAGCCGAAGTTCATCGCCTCACGCGACTGGCGAGTCGTCTTTACGGCGGGCATTATTGCCGGGGCGGCCGCCTATTCGATCATCCTCGGGGACTTCGGCTGGACAACCGAGGTACAGCCGTCGCGACTCTTTTTCGGTGGGATTCTGATTGGAATCGGAACCCGGCTTGGAAAGGGGTGTACCTCCGGGCATGGCGTCTGTGGCGTCGGCTCGGGTTCGAAAACCTCGATTGTTAACGTGGCGCTCTTTATGCTCGTCGCTATCGGCGTCGCCCAACTCGTCATGGCATTCGGGGTGACACCATGAGCGGCGCGACCAACGGAGAAGCGAGTCCCGCACGGGTTCCTGAAGATCACGAGGGCAGCCCGTGGTTCCTGCCGCTCGTCTTTGTTGGCGGCTTTCTCTTTGGAATCGGGCTGGCGGTCAGCCAGATGGCTCGCCCCGAGGTCGTCCTCTCGTTCCTCCAGTTCGCTGACTTCGGGCTGATATTCGTTATGGGCGGGGCTGCGGCCGTCGTCAGTGGTATTTTCTTCGTTGCCAGCGCCTCGGGTCGGTCGGCTCCGCTGTCGGGACGGCGCTATACTCGCCGGCTCAAATCGATGGACAAAGACGTCATGCTCGGCGGCGGGATTTTCGGTGTCGGCTGGGGGCTGTCGGGAATCTGTCCCGGTGCCGCCTACGCAAGCCTCGGCATTGGCAACGTTGTAATTCTCTACGGTGTTGCCGGCATGTTTGTCGGTGCATATCTGCAAGGCTACATCCGTGAGGCTCGCGCGGATTCGACAGCGACCCAGCCTGCGGACTGAGCCGACGCGCGCCCCTCGTTTTTTCCGAGTTACATCTGTGTTACAGGCGTGACTATCCGGATTTCCTGACTCCTCCGAGACACTTAGGCACATGCAGCGACAATGTTCTGTGTGAAGAAAACAGAGCTCGTCCACCTCCATGCGCTGTTAGTGCTCCTCTCCGAGGAGCTCGTGGACTGCGGGGTGGTCGATCGCTCGTATTTCGACCCCTACACCGAGTTGGGCGTCAGCCCGGTCTCGTTTCGGTCGCGTCGAGACCACCATGAGGAGGCTGTGTTGGTGCTCGCAGAGCTTCTTGCAGACGCGCTTGCTGAGGAGTCATTTCCGCCAGTGGAGTCCGAAAGCCTGTATGCGGAATCCGAGTCGTCATCTTCCTGAGCGGCGGGAAGACCTTGTCGAGCCCGTGCTCTTGGAGTGACAAGGGCTAAACCGTCGGCTGCAGAGGGCCATGTATGCGACTTGAGGAGTTTTGGGGGGTCGGACCGAAGACCGCAGCGTTGCTCCGGGAGTCACTCGGTGAGCCGACTGCGCTCGCCGCCATCGAGGGGGCCGATATTCGAACGCTCACGGAAGCGGGGATTCCTCGTGGCCGGGTGGTCAGAATTCTCCGTCGGGCAAACGGCAAGGCCGGCATCGACGTGCTCGGGACGAGCGATACACGAAGTGTCTACGATGAGCTACTCACACTCGCCAGTAGCTATGCGATTACCGAACACGCTGCCGACCGCATTCGGGTGATGACGCCACTAACCGAGCGTGAGGCAATCGAGCGTCGACTTGATGACGTGCTGGCTGCCAAATCGGCGTGGCAACAGCTTACTGATGACGAACGTCAGCGTGTCATTGAGACGTTCGAGAGCTACGATGAAGCCGGCGGGACCGACCGTGCGGCCGTCGAAGCCGCTCTGACGCTCAAAGACGTTGGCCTGCCGGGGAGGACGTTCGAGACGCTCACAGACATCGACCGTGAGACACTTACTGAAGCGGCTGGCGCTCTCGGATACATCCGTGACGGCGGTGATGGCCCAACGGTCGTCGCGGGAGCCGACGACGAACTCGACCGGCTACGAGGCCAGCTTGATGCGGTCACCGAACTCGACAACTCTGCGTTCGACATTATCGAAACCGTCCGCGCCGACGGCGTTCGTGACATGCAGGAGTTCCAAAGCGGTGTCATCGAATACGTCGGTGCCGAAACCGGGATCGACTACGGGACGATTCGGGCGGCAGCCACCGACGAAGCCGTCGATGCAGCTGATTTCGTCAGTACGACGCTTCGCGCGCTTGTGCGTGATCTCCAAGCCGATGTCGACCAACGCAGCGAAACCGTCATCGCCGACCTTCGGAGCCGGATCGAGACTGCGGAGGGCGACGTCGAGCGAGCGGTCGCCACAATCAGTGATATTGCCGTGTCGCTCTCGCTGGGGCGGTTTGCGTTCGAATACGACCTGCGTCGGCCAACACTCGTTGCCGACGGCCTGGCCGTTGTTGGCGCGCGGAATCTCTTTCTTGGGGGCGATATCCAGCCGGTGACCTATGGCGTCGGCAGCCACGGTCTTCGTGATGGCGACCGTTCTATCGCTCCGCCCTCGGATGACCGTGTGACCGTTCTTACGGGGGCGAACTCCGGCGGAAAAACGACGTTGCTCGAAACACTGAGCCAAGTCGCCCTGCTGACGGCGATGGGCCTGCCGGTCCCCGCCGAGCAGGCGGAAGTCGGCTTGTTCGAAACGATTGTCTTTCACCGCCGACACGCCTCATTCAACGCCGGCGTCCTCGAATCAACACTCAAATCGATTGTGCCACCGCTCACAACGGGTGGTCGGACGCTCATGCTCGTCGACGAGTTCGAAGCGATTACTGAACCCGGACGCGCTGCCGACCTTCTCAATGGCTTGGTCTCGCTGACCGTCGATCAGTCCGCACTCGGCGTCTACGTCACCCATCTCGCCGACGACCTGAGCCCGCTGCCCGAGACCGCACGAATCGACGGGATCTTCGCCGAAGGACTGACTCAGGACCTCGAACTGCGCGTCGACTACCAGCCGCGGTTCGGGACGGTGGGCAAGTCGACACCGGAGTTCATTGTCTCTCGCCTCGTCGCCAACGCGACGGACCGCGCCGAACGCGCCGGATTCGAGTCGTTGGCGGCGGCTGTTGGTGAGGAGGCGGTCCAGCGGACGCTGTCGGATGTCCAATGGACTGAGTAACAGGTCGTGTTTGCGTTCAGTCTAACGACTGACGTACGACCGTGACTTCAGCAGCCGACATCGTCGACAACACGACAAAACACACGACAAAAACAAACACGACCGATTAGGCCGTTTGTTCGGCAACGACGGCAACTCCGATGGTCACCTCAATGCCCTCGATTTCCCACTCCTCGACGAGGTCGCTTGCCGCCGCTGGTTCGTCGACGAACTCGGCGGCTCGCACTTCATCAGCGATGAGCTCGCGGTGGTCGTCGACAAAACGCTCGATTCGCTCATCACCGATGGTCAGCCCGACACGAATCTCGCTTTCGACATCGAGGTCAAGCTGTTTGCGCATCTCCTGAATCCGGCGGATGACGTCTCGGGCATAGCCCTCCGATTCGAGTGCTTCGGTCAGCGCGGTGTCGACGTAGACAGTCCCACCCTCGAAGTCGGTTCCCGAAACGTGTTCGGGTGGCTCACTATGGTAGGTGACCATCTCGTCGTCCAACTCGACAATCTCGCCGTCAATCTCGATTCCGGCTTCGATTTCGTCGCGGGAGACTCCCTCGACGGCGGCCATCACCTTCTGGGCATCGGCACCGAAGGCCGGGCCGATGACGCCCATCTGTGGTTCGGCAAACTCGACCAGTTCGTCGAAGGTGGCGACGATCTCGATCTTGCGGGCGTTGACGCGCTCGGCTAGCAGCGATTCGAGGTTTTTGATCGCGCTTGCGACGTCCGCGTCATTGGTTTCGACGACGATCCGCGAAACGGGCCACCGGAGCTTGCGGCCACCCTGCTGTCGGGCGTTTGCGGCAGCCTCCTCGACGCGACGGAGCACAGCCATGTCGGCTTCGAGTGTGGGGGTGTGCAGGTTGTCGTCGACCGCGGGCCAGTCGAGTGCGTGAACCGTCGTCTCGCGGCCATCGACGATCTGGTACATTCGCTCGGTGATGTACGGTGTGAACGGTGCGAGCAGGCGGATAACCTCATTCATCACGGTGGCGAGCGTCGCGTACGCGCCAAGTTTCGAGGGCGAGTTGCGCTCGTCCCACATGCGCTCGCGGGTCGCTTTGACGTAAAAGCGTGAGACATCTTCGGTAACAAAGTCAAGCACGGTGTTGAGCGCGTCGTGGACGCGGTACTCCTCGGAGACTTCGGTCGCCTCCTGTTTGACGCCTTGGAGCCGCGAGAGCACCCACTCGTCGACGACGGTCAGTTTGCCCTCCGAAAGGTCGGGCGTTGCGGGGTCGTAGCCGTCGAGATCCATGTAGGTCAGCGGGAAGCGGAAGACGTTCCACAGAATATTGAGTCGGCCGACCATGCTGCCGAGGCCGTCCCAATTGAACGCGAGGTCAACGCCCTGCTGGTCGTGGCTCAGCAGGTAGGCACGGAGTGGGTCGCGTCCGGCACGTTCGATAGCCTCCTCGGGCGTCACAATGTTGCCAACCGATTTCGACATTTTGCGGCCGTTCTTGTCGTTGGCAAAGCCGTGCATCAGGACCTCTTTGTACGGGCTTTCGCCGAACGCGGCGGTTCCCATGCCAAGCTGCGACCAGAACCAGCCACGGGTTTGGTCGTGCGCCTCGATGATGAGGTCTGCGGGCCACAGCTCATCGAATTCCTCGGTCTTGCCGGGATACCCAAGGGTGCCCCACGTCGCCACAGAGGAGTCGAGCCAAACATCGAAAACGTCCTCGATGCGGCGGTAGGTGGTGCCGTTTTCGGTGATCGTTAGCTCGTCGACCGTGGGTCGATGCAAGTCGACTGCATCCGGCTCAATGTCCTGGTCAACGCGCTCGGCCAACTCCTCACGGCTGCCGATGACAATCATCTCCTCATCAAGTGTGCCGTCGGCCGATTCGAGGGCGGTTTCGGGCACCCAGATCGGGATTGGAATCCCCCAGTAGCGCTGTCGAGACACGTTCCAGTCGGGAGCGTTTTCGATGAAATCCCGAAACCGGTTATCGCGGGCCCACTGTGGGTGCCACTCGGCCTCATCAATGTTGCCGAGGAGCTCGTCTTTGATATCGGTAATCGAAATAAACCACTGATCGGTGACCAGTTGGATAATGCCGGTGTCACACCGCCAACAGTGGCCATAGGAGTGCTCGTAGGTTTCCCCGGCCAACAGCGCGCCGTTGTGATCCAGATCGTGTGTGATCTCGTCGTTGGCCTCGCGGACGAACCGGCCCTCGTATTTGCCACCCGCTTCGGTGAAGGTACCGTCGCCTGCGACCGGACAAAAGACCGCAAGGCCGAGTTCTTGGCCTCGGTGGAAGTCCTCCTCACCGTGGCCGGGTGCGGAGTGAACCAGTCCGGTTCGGTCGGCTTCGACGTAGTCGGCGGTATAGACTTCGCCTGCTCCCTCAAACGCTGCGTACTCGGGGACCTCTTCGGCCAGTGGGTGGTCGTATTCCCAGCCGACGAGGTCGGCTCCCGAATATTCGGCCTCGATTTCGTACTCGTCGTACCGGCCCTTGCCAAGTACCTCGCCGACGCACTCGCTAGCGATATAGAGGACATCCTCGTCGCCGTCTTTGGTCGCTCGAACCTTGCTGTAGGTCAGCTCCTCGCCGACGGCGACGAAGGTGTTGCCGGGGATAGTCCAGGGTGTCGTCGTCCAAATAACAAGACTTCCTTCACGTCCCGAAAGCGAGAATTTGACGTAGATAGAGGGGTCTACGACGTCTTCGTACTCGACTTCGTTGTTGGCGAGACCGGTTTCACAGCGTGGACACTGCGAGATGGAGCGCTTGCCCTGCTCGACGAGACCGCGGCCGGCGACCTGTTTGAACCCGTGCCAGGCGGCTTCCATATATTCTGGATCGACCGTCTGGTAGGGGTTGTCCCAGTCGAACCACGCGCCGATGGATTTGAAATCCTCGTCCATCGCCTCGCGGTTCTCTTGGGCGAAGGTCATACACTCCTCAATAAAGGCCTCCATGCCGTAGGCCTCAATATCGCGTTTGTTTTCGAAGCCCAGTTGCTCTTCGACTTTGACCTCGATCGGCAGCCCGTGCATATCGTAGCCCGGTCGGTCGGTGACGCGGTGACCCGACATCCGTTTCTGCCGGATCACGGCGTCTTTCAGCGTTTTGTTCCACGCGGTTCCGAGGTGCATCTGCCCGGAGGTGTACGGCGGCCCGTCGACGAAAAAGAAGGTCGGGTCCTCGGCGTGGGCCTCCTTGGTCGCCTCGTAGGCGTCGTGGTCGTCCCAGTAGGTCTCGACAGCGGATTCGACATCCGCAGGCGAGTACTGGTCGGTGACATCATCCATATATCAAGGGTGTTTTCCGGTGTATATCAAAACGGTGGTCCTGTCGTCGGCACCGACACTACTCGTCGACTAACCCCGCCTCGGCGAACGTCGACATCCCCGTATGGGCTTCACACGCGGCTCGATAGACCCCGATCGCAACCGCCGCGCCGGTTCCCTCGCCGAGGCGCATTCCGTAATCGAACAGGGGGTCGAGGCCGAGCGCCCGCAACTGCACTTCGTGGCCGGGTTCGACCGAGGCGTGCGAGCCGAGCAGGTAGTCGTTCACTCGTGGGTCAATTTCTGTGGCGAGCAGCGCCGCCGCCCCAGCGATGAAGCCGTCGACAACGACCGGTATGCGGCGGCTCGCGGCTTCAAGTGTGACGCCAACCAGCCCGCCGATTTCGAAGCCACCGACGCAGCCCAACACGTCAACCGGATCGGTCGGATCGGGATCGGTAACCTCGATGGCTCGTTTGATGGTGTCGACTTTGTTCGCCCGCGCTCCGTCATCGATGCCAGTTCCGTAGCCCGTCACCGCGTCGACCGCGCTGTCGGTCACGACGGCGGTGATCGCCGCGCTCGCGGTCGTGTTACCGATTCCCATTTCGCCAAGGCCAATTACGTTCGCGTCGGCCGCGTGGGTGCGAACGACCTCGCGTCCGGCGGCGATTGATTCGAGCGCCTGCGCGCGGGTCATCGCCGGCCCACGGGCCATGTTGGCAGTGCCGTCGGCGACTCGATGATCAACAACGCCCCGGGGAACCGCCCCCGAAACACCCATGTCGACAACGAGGTTGGCGATGTCTTTGGCGTCACACAGTGCGCTAATCGCGGCGCCGCCATTGAGGAAGTTAGCGACCATTGCGGCGGTGATCGACTGGGGATAGGCGCTGACTCCTTCGGCGGTGACACCGTGATCGCCCGCCATTGTGATGACTACTGCGGGATCAACCCGTGGCTTCGGTGCCGACTGCATGGCAGCGATGTCGGCGGCTATCGTCTCCAGTCGACCGAGGCTGCCAGGGGGCTTCGTGAGGGTGGCTTGGCGGTCGAGAGCGGCCTCGTGAGCGTCAGTATCAAGCGGGGGGATCATCACCGAACAGGGGTCGGTCTCGGCGGAATCGGTCATTAGACATCTGTCCTCGGCGGGTCAGTCACTAAAATCCGGCAGATCATCGGGCGCTTCGAACTCGGATTCCCAGTCGATGTAGTCTGCAAGGAGGACGTCACAAACTTGCTGGCCGAGCTCGGTCAGCCCGGCGTTAATCGACGAAACGGTCGCCCAGCTTTCGAGCTTCGGGTGGGGGTCGCGTTCCTTCCAATCTTCGGGAAGCCCAGGCGCGTGGTAGCCGACGCGGCCGGCGAAATCGTCCCAAAAGAAGTCGAACCGAGAGATGAGATCGAGGTCGACGACAATGGCCCACTCCTCGTTGGTCATTCGCGCCGTCTCACCCCACTGCTCGAATGCGTCGGCCCACGCGCCGTCAGTCAGAAATTCGTTGAGTTCGGTTCGCCGATAGTCGGTTTGGCCAACGACCTCTGCATCATCGTATTCGTTCGGGTCGACGTCTTTGAGCGTCGGTGGTTCAGGAACATCGACAGTTAAGCTCATAGCCTGCTGTAGGGCTGCTAAATATAAATCGTCCCCGTGATGGTCGGACTCCTCACTGTCTGCTGCCGGTCTGCTTTTGTCGGCGGCGCACACAGGTAGTGTATGAAGCGGACGCGACGCGGACTGCTCGCAGGAATCGGTGTCGGATCAGCAGCGCTTGCTGGCTGTGTTGCACCCACACAGAGCGGTCGGCAGCGTCCAGACAGCCAGTACACTCAGGTCTATGATGCGGTTGTCCCCGCAGTGGTTGTGGTTCGCGTCGCCGAAAACGGTCGACAGGTCGGACAGGGCTCTGGCTTTGCGATCGATTCCCAGACAATCGTGACTAATCATCATGTGGTTGCTCCCGGCTCGGACGTGAGTGTCCAGTTCGCCGACCACGAATGGGCTGAAGCGACTGTTGTCGGCTCGGATATCCACAGCGACCTGGCAGTTATCGAACTGGATGGCTCGGCGACAGTTACCGAATCACTCTCGTTCGTCTCGGAAGTTCCACCAGTCGGCGAGGAAATTTTAGCGATCGGTGCCCCGTTTGATCTAACTGACTCGCTTTCACGCGGTGTTATCAGTGGCCGCGAACGGTCTGTTCCGGCACTCGGCAATTATGATATTCCAGATGCGATCCAGACCGACGCAGCGCTCAACCCCGGGAGCAGCGGTGGCCCAATCGTCAATCTCGATGGTGCGGTCGTCGGCGTTGTTTTCGCCGGGCAGGGAGAAACAGTCGGCTTTGCGATTTCGGCGGCGCTCGCCCAACGTGTCGTTCCCGAACTCCGTGAACACGGCGAATATGCACATTCACACCTCGGCGTGACAGTGCTTGATGTCTCTCCGGAGATCGCTGACACAAACGATCTCAACGACCCTCGCGGCGTCCTCGTCGTCGAAACAGTTGCCGACGGGCCAGCGGATGGGGTTCTCGAGGAAAGTGATGTTCCGGAGTCCCCGGGCGAGATTTCCGACCCTGCGGAGGCGACGCCGGAGCCCGGTGAGGAGCCTGAGGGGCCCCCACCGACTGATACCGACGACCTCCCGACGGGTGGCGACGTCATTGTCGATATCGGTGGCACGCCGATTGCTGATGCCGACGGACTCAGTCGGACACTTGCGCTCGAAACGCGGCCGGATGAAACAGTCCCGATTACGGTCCTCCGTGACGGCACTGAAACCGTCATTGACGTCACGCTTGGCGTTCGGCCATCACCTGAGGAATAATACGGGTCGTTGACGCGGTCAGTCGTGTTTCACGTCCGAATCCGGTGTGATTATTCGTCCGGATCGTCCGAAAACGGATCGTCCGAGAGCGTCCGGTCATCGTCGACGGTTCCGATATCGATTTCATCGGGCGTGCGCCCGGCGGCATCGAGAATGGCATCCGAGACTTCGATCGGACATTCGACGCGCACCGCGAGGGCGATTGCGTCACTGGGGCGGGCGTCGAACGCAAACGTTTCGGGCTTGCCGTTTTCGTACCGTTCGGCGTCGATTTTTGCATAAAACGTCCCGTCTGCGAGGTCGTCGATGCGGATTGCGTCGATCGCACCGCC
>SL_4KL_010_BRINEDRAFT_10001517_pt1 | contig 12833 bp, 13 predicted proteins | sample SodLak_010_BRINE_2_FD_10664 | JGI IMG/M metagenome (IMG submission 10664)
GATTGCTATCCATGACATTCCGGGTTCTCCGTAACGTGTCGAACTTTGAACCCGCCCCTCATAAGCATTGATTTTTGCGCGGCTGTCTTAGGCACTAGGCTCAGGTATACTGGTACGTTCGGTTACAGTGGTCCACACTGTGCCAGTGTCGTCTGGCTCGACGTGTTGACCGTTCCATCCGACCGGAGGACGACCAACTGCGAGGAGTCGTTACAGTCGACGAAATCCTCAGGCACTTCGACCATTGCAGTCTCGTCCGCCACTGAAAGCTCAACAACGTACGTGTTCGGTTGTCCGAACCCGAACGCGACATAGCTCGCACGCGAGAGCGACACCATCTCTTTATAAAAGGGATCGGCTCCCTGTCGTTGCACCGTCACCTTTGTTTCAAGTGGATCCATCGGTGATGCGGTGAGGTACAGCCAATGAGTGTCCGGTATACTACCGAACTGCACAGCCGACGAGGTTGTTGCATTCCCATCCAGCCCCTCGGACTGCATCCAACTCGCGGGATGGGGAACCGAACTCGGATCGCGGTGGTCGACCTCGGGGTCGCTCTCAAGAAGGGAGTCGACCGCTCCGAGACAGCCAGACAACGTGGCCGAACCGACACAGCCAGCCCCGACGAGGAAATGACGACGGTTCATACAGTCTATTTGACTGTAAAACACAGTAACTAATTGGATAATTACTAGCCGATATTTTAACGAACCTCGCGAAAAACGGATACGCAATGGCCGAGAGCGATACACAATCAGCACTTGCTGAGGGAATGGGAAGCGGTATCGGACTGGTCATTGCGGCAGTCATCGAGCGGTTTTTCGAAGTGTCGTTTCTCGTCGAGATGGTCATTGCTGGCTGGCAGACAGTTCAGAGCCAACAGAGACGTAACCGCAATGCACGGAGAATCGACTCAGTTGGCTTCAGACTGAAACAGAACGGAGCGAGTCAATTCGGTCAAGCAACTCGTTGATGCTCGGCCGATCGCCAGGACTGTCACCGCGGTGGACGTAGTCGATAACTGGCTCCGATTCCGTGGCATCGATGATAACGGCCTCGGGCATTCGGCCGATCATGTCGTGGAGCCCTCCGAGTGCGCCGAACCGTGTCGGCTGGTCGTATTTTTCCCCGACCGCCTTCGAGCCGTCGGCCAGCAGTGGAAACGGTATCTCTGAGCCCTCGGCCCATTTTTGGGTTCGGTCGACAGACTCCGGCAGGACGGCCACGACGTCGGTATTGTGGGCCACAAACTCGTCGTACCGTGATGCGATTGTCTCGATTTGGGTTCGGCATTTCGGGCAGTGGTAGTCCCGAAGGAACAGTAGCACAATCGCCTTGCGGTCGGGGTCGGCGGCGTAGTCGAGCAGTCGAAACGGATCGGGACCAGCAGCGACGTTCGAGAGTTCGAAATCAGTGAGTTCAGTCATGGGATGCTGTTTCAGTTACCGCCCCGGCTGCCAATAAATCAAAACGTAACCGCCCGGTCGGTAGGTTACCAATCGGTTACTGCCTGCCTCGGTCGAGACAGACAGGATTACTCGGAGAATTCGTCGGGTAGCGGTTTTATCTCCATCCCATCTGGTGGATGCAGCTGTTCGAGTCCCCAGACGCCCATTGCCCGAATAACCGGTTCGAGCGACGCACCGAACTCGGTCAGCGAGTACTCGACGCGAACGGGTTTGTCATCGATGACCTCGCGGTCGACGAGCTCCTTGGTTTCGAGGTCCGAAAGCGTGTCCGACAATACTTTGTTCGATATCCCGTCGGCAGCGGCTTTGAGTTCGTTGAGCCCCAGCGACTCGGCTTTGAGGAGTTCAAAGACGACGACAGGATGCCATTTCCCCCCGATGAGCTGTGCGGTCGTCGTCACCGGACACCACAGCTTTCCTGTACACCAGACATCGAGCTTCGTCTCGTTCATATCATGGCTACTCGCCAGCGTATGATAACTACCTGTGACAGATGGTGGACTTACGACTCACGCTCGCGAAAGCCATCGATTCCCAGATCGTGCAGTGCCTTCGAGACCTCGCCGACGCCACCCTGCAGCGAGTCGTGATACTCGACGAGCGCCTGCTCGATTTCGTCGTGCTCACGCGAGAGAATCTGACCCGCAGAGAGGCCTGCATTGAACGATTTGCCGGCGTCGACCGCGGTGATCGGAGCGCCAGTCGGCATCCCAATGACGCTGTCGACGGATTTCTCTTGAACCGGCACTCCGATGACGGGAATCGGGTAGGCAATCGAGGCTGACATATTCGGCAGATCGGCCGATTTGCCGCCTGCGCCTGCAATAATCACGTCGATGCCGCGGTCGGCGGCCGTCTCACAGTAGGCGTACATGAGTTCGGGCGTCCGGTGTGCCGAAACAACGTAGCTCTCGAAGCTAAATCGGCTTGCGGGCGGGTTATCGAAATCGGTCTGTTCAGCGAATCCCAATGCTTCGAGGGCCTCGTAGGCCCCGGCCATCACGTCGAGATCCGAATCCGAGCCCATGATAATCCCCACGTCGGGCGTTGTCACTGGGTCGCGGTCCTGTGCAGCTTCGGTTTCGAGTCTGTCGATGAGGTCTTGAACTTCGGGTGCGGTGGTCATTGTAGTATGTAGCCGTGTTGTCGTTGCCGACGTTATTGTTCCGATGGCGCGACAAACGTCAGGCCGTCTCGCAGCGATTCGGCACGATCGAGTAAGTCGTCATTGACACCGACGGTTTCGTCGGCAGCCGGGTCGGCTTCGGCAGGAGCCGGATCGGTGACGGTGAGATGGCCCATTTTTCTGAGCGGCCGGACCTGTTGCTTGCCATACCAGTGAAGATGCGCGTTCGGCGCGTCGAGAATGCTCTCGACATTATAGAGCGTCGCGTCTTCGGGTTCGTCAACGTCGCCCAAAATGTTGGCCGAGACGGTCGGCTCCCGAAGTTCGGTCGGCCCGAGCGGCCAGCCTAAGACGGCGCGAACGTGGTTTTCGAACTGCGAGGTGCGCGCACCCTCGATTGTCCAGTGGCCCGAATTATGTGGCCGCGGCGCGATCTCGTTGACCAGAATCTCTCCCCTCTCCGTCTCGAAGAGTTCGATGCCGTAGACGCCCCGGCCATCGAGAAATTCGAGGACCTCGGCGGCAACGTCGTGGGCACGTTCGAGCACATCCTCATCACTCCGGGCCGGCGAGACGCTGGCTCGGAGAATTTCGTCTTCGTGGATTGTTTCGGTAACCGGGTAGGTCGCAACCTCGTCGGCCCCTTTGACGCCGATGACCGACACCTCGCGGACGAACGGCACGAAGGATTCAGCCATCGTCTCACCACCGAGTGCATCAAGTGCGGCCGCCGCCTCGCTCGGTTCCTGAACGGGTGTGTTGCCCCGACCGTCGTAGCCACCCTCACGGGCTTTCAGCATGATGCCGTCGAGTTCCTCGACAACCAGTTTGAGATCCTTTTCGCCGCCGATCCCAATAAATTCGGGAACTGGAATTCCGGCATCCGCGAGCGCCTCTTTTTGGACGAGTTTGTCCTGAATCGTCCGGAGCGTGCCCGGGTCGGGATTGACCGGCACATCGTACTCCTCGGAAACTGATTCAAGGACATCCGGATCGGCAAGTTCGATTTCGTAGGTGAGCGCATCGCTGGCCGCAGCGAGTTCGCCGATTGCATCCGCGTCGTCAAAGTCGCCGACGATCTGCTCGCGGGCGACAAGCGAGGCCGGACACTCGGGAGTCGGATCGAGAACGATCACTTCGACACCGAGCGGTGAGGCGGCTTCGGCGAGCATGCGGCCGAGCTGGCCGCCGCCGACGATGCCGAGCGTCGGGCCGGGAAGCGTGACTGTCATAGGCGAAAAATTTCTGTCGACTCGCATAAGGATTCCCAACCGCGACGAGCCAGCGCGCTTGACTTATACAGTGTCAACAGCAACAGAGACAGCACATGCAACTCACGCGGTATCGCCACGAGCGGTCCCAGCAACAACCAACCCGAAGGCGATAACCGTGACAACGAACGTCAACAAGATCGCACTGGTATAGCCCTCGGTGTAGGCGATACTCGCGGTTCCCAGTGGCGGCATCGCAAGTGAACCAACACCGCCGGCGACGTTGAACACACCGATAATAGCGGTGTCTTTCTCTGGCGGATAGACCTCCATCAGCACGGGAATATACAGCGTCGCACAGCCGCCCAGTCCGAGGCCGATCAGGAAGATACCGAGCGCCAACAACGGAAGCGATGGGGCAACGAGCAATCCGATTCCAGCGGTTGCGCAGCCGAGAGAACCAAGAAACGCCCGTCGAGAACCGATTAGATCACCAAGGTAGCCGCCGCCGATGCGCGAAATAATACTCACCCCGCCGATGAGCCCGAAGGCGGTCGACGCCGCCGCGGCGGTCAGCCCACGAGCAGTGAACAGATCGACCGCGTACGCCGCCAAGAGCTGATACCACGCAAAGGCGAGTCCCATCCCAACGAACAACAGCTGAAACTGACGGGTTTGTGCCAGTGTCCGGACCCAGTCGGCGAGTTCGGCGGTCGTCGCCGATGCGTTGGTTGCCCACGGTGGTCGCCGACACGTGAGCCCCGCAGCCAGAAACGTGACCGTCGTTGCCGACAGAATGAGGAGGAACCCGCGTTCGACGCCGACGGTGTCGAAGGCCGTTTGCCACACGGGCGGGAGAATGAATAGTCCGAGGCCATTGCCGACGAAAATCAGCCCGGTTGCCGCCCCACGACGCTCATTGAACCAGCGTGGGACAATCGACGCAACGAGAACAAAGACGGTCCCCAATGCGAGTCCAAGGACTGCAAAAACGACGAGCAGCCCCGCATAAGAGTTGACAACGTACAGCGATGGCGCAAGGAGCCCGGTTGCAACCCCACACAACAGTACAACTGCCCGTGCGGGTAGTCGGACCGCAAGGACGCCAACGAGTCCCGAACCGATGAAAAACGTGAACAGCATGACTGAAAAAACGGCCGACAGCGCAACCGGCTCAATGCCGAACGCCTCGCTGAATGGCTGGCGAAAAATGCCGTACGAAAGCGGCGTTCCGAAGGTGAACACCATCGCAAATGCGCCGATCACCGCCACAAGCCAACTGTGTCGACTATCAGTCGTTTCAGAGCGCGTCACAGTCTCGAAAACGTGGTATGCAAGCGAAAAGGTTCGGTTTGTCGAACAATCGCCAACGGACGAACGGTAGTTCTTTTGCCGAACCGTCCAACTCCCGGCTATGACCGCCGTAGGACTGGTGGTGGCGCAGTTCAACCACTCTGTCACCTCGAAAATGCACGAGGCAGCCGCAGACGCGGCCGCCGAACGCAACGTAGAACTCGTCGACGTCCTCGAAGTTCCGGGCGCGTATGACGCACCTTTGGCCGCAGATCGCCTTGCTCGACGCGATGATATCGATGCGGTTGCCGTTATCGGCGCAATCGTCACCGGCGATACCGACCACGACCGTGTCATTGCTGATGCGGCCGCCCAAGCGCTGACCGAGGTTAGTCTCGATCGGGACACACCCGTCACCTTCGGCGTCAGCGGGCCGGGCATGAGTGGTGCGGAGGCCCGCGAGCGCGTCGACAAAGGAGCGGAAGCGGTAAACGCAGCGATTGATATGGTAGAAGTACTAGCATGACCATGGAGTTTGCAGACCGGGTCGGACGGGTTGAACCGAGCGCAACACTGGCGATTAGCAATTTGTCGAGCGAGCTTGAAGCAGACGGAATCGACGTCGTCGACCTGTCGGTCGGCGCACCGGACTTCCCGACGCCAGAAAATATTGTCACGGCTGCGAAAGACGCCCTCGACGCGGGGCACACGAGCTATACCCCTTCGAACGGCATTCCTGAACTTCGCGAAGCCATCGCAACAAAGCTACAGGGACAGGGAATCGACGCCGTCGCCGACGAAATTATCGTCACCCCTGGCGGCAAGCAGGGCCTCTATGAGACGTTCACGACCCTCATCGACGATGGTGACGAGGTCGTCCTGCTTGATCCCGCGTGGGTTTCCTACGAGGCGATGGTCAAGTTGGCAGGCGGATCGCTCAACCGTGTCGATCTCGCACCGTACGAGTTCCAACTCGAACCCGCCCTCGACGACCTCGCAGAAGCGGTTTCCGACGAGACGAAATTACTCGTGGTCAACTCGCCGTCGAACCCGACCGGTGCAGTCTACTCGGATGCCGCCCTCGAAGGCGTCCGCGATCTGGCGGTCGAACACGACTTTGCGGTGATTTCGGACGAAATCTACGAGCGGATCACCTACGGTGTCGAGCAGACGTCGCTTGGCTCGCTCGATGGAATGGAAGACCGAACAATCACACTCGATGGCTTTTCAAAGGCGTTTTCGATGACCGGCTGGCGACTTGGTTACATCCATGCGCCACAGGACCTCATTGACGAGGCCGGAAAACTCCACTCGCATTCGGTCTCCTGCGCAGTGAACTTTGTCCAACATGCCGGTGTTGAGGCCCTTTCGGAGCGTACTGACGAGTCGGTCGCCGAGATGCGCGAGGCATTCCGAGAGCGCCGTGATATGCTCGCCGAACTCTTTGCAGAACACGGTGTCGACGTCCCAATCGGTGACGGCGCGTTCTATATGATGATCCCCGTCGATGATGACGACCAAGCGTGGTGCGAGGGTGCGATTCAGGAGGCCCACGTCGCAACCGTTCCCGGAAGCGCGTTCGGCGCACCTGGCTACGCACGCATCTCCTATGCGGCAAGCGAAGAGCGACTCCGCGAAGCCGTCGACCGGCTGGTCGAACACGACTATCTCTAAAGAGACAACCGAAGCGTCCGCCACGAACCGATTTGCCAGCGTATGCTTTTATGCGAGCAAGTCCCAGTCAGTGACAGATGCGAATCCGGGAGTTGCCGCTCGAAGAATCACTTATTACTCACTTCGAAGCAGCGGGTATCGAAACGCTCTATCCGCCGCAGACGGCGACTGTCGAGGCCGGGATCTGCAAGGGCGAAAACGTGATGGCGGCGATTCCGACTGCCAGCGGCAAAACCTTCATTGCCCAGCTGGCGATGCTGACCGCCGACGGGCCGGGGCTCTACATCGTTCCGTTGCGCGCGCTGGCAACCGAAAAGTACCAGACGTTCAGCGAGCTTCCCGGCGTCGAGGTCGGCATCTCGACTGGCGATTACGACTCGCCGGCAGCCGAACTCGCCGGCCACGACATCGTCGTCGCGACGAGCGAAAAGGTCGATTCGGCGATTCGAAACGGTGCGGAGTGGGTCGAGGACTTCGGCTGTGTCGTTGTCGACGAAGTCCATCTGCTCGGCGAGACGAACCGTGGGCCGACCCTCGAAGTCACACTCGCAAACCTCCGGCGACTGACTCCCGGTGTCCAGCTTGTCGCCTTGTCTGCGACGGTGAAAAATCCGCGAGACATTGCCGAGTGGCTCGGTGCGACACTCGTCGAATCGACCTGGCGACCCGTCGACCTCCGAACCGGGATCTATGCCGACAGCCAGGTCGAATACGATGACGGGACGACAGAACTGGTCGGTGTCGGTGCGGATTCGATTCCGTCAAGTGCGGATCTCGATACCGAAGCGACAGCCGAACTGGTCGCCACTGCAGTAGCGTCGGGCGGACAGTGTCTCGGCTTTGTTCGGTCGCGCCGGGAGGCCGAATCGCTTGCCGAACGGCTTGGTCGCGAAACGGTCGCCGACAGCGACGGCGTCGATGCGGCCCGCCAACGGGTTGCCGACGAGATCGAGACGCTTGACGGGACGATGACCGGCGAGCGGCTGGCCGATTGTGTCCGCCGTGGCGTCGGCTTTCATCATGCGGGACTCCGCAGCGGCCACCGCGCACTCATCGAGGCGGCCTTTCGAGACCGAACGCTCACTGTACTCTGTGCGACACCGACCCTCGCCGCGGGCGTCAACGTCCCAGCCCGTCGAGTCATCGTTCGTGACCAACAGCGCTACACTGGGTCGGCGATGGAGTGGCTGCCGGTCCTCGAAATTCAGCAGATGTGTGGGCGGGCCGGTCGGCCCCATCTCGATCCCTACGGCGAAGCGATTCTCGTCGGCGATGCATCCTCAAAAGAGGCGCTTGCTGAACGGTATCTCAACGCCGACCCCGAAGCAGTCGAATCGAAATTGGCCAGCGAGGCGGCGCTCCGAACACACGCGCTATCGATTATTGCTTCGGGCTTCGCCGAGACGGAGGCTGGAATTTTGGATGTGCTGTCGGCGACCTTCTATGCACACCAGACACCGAGCGGCGATCTGTCGGGTATCGTCTCGACAGTTATTGGGGACCTTATCGACATGGAGATGGTCAGCCGCGAAGCGACAGCCGCTGGTGACGACGACTCAGCAGGTGAGTCAGCCGAACCCGTTCTAACGGCAACCGAAATCGGTTCGACTGTCTCAAAACAGTATATCACACCCGAGACGGGTGCCCGGATGGTTGCTGGGCTCCGGACTGCTGCGGAAATGGAGTCGCAAACAGCACTCACCGCGCTCGAAATAATCTGTGATACCCCGGACATGCACGATACCTATCTCGGAAATCGCGAGCGCGCAGCGATCTACGAGTACGCCCGCCGTCACGCCGGTGAGTTCACTACGACAATGACCGACACCGACGATTTTGAGGGCTGGCTCGAAGCCGTCAAAACTGCTCGAATTCTCGTCGAATGGAGCGAGGGTGCGACGATTGAGACACTCGTCTCGGCGTACAGACTCGGACCGGGTGATCTCGATTCGCGGGTCGAACGCGCCGAGTGGCTCCTGGGAGCAGCCGACGCACTGGCACGGTTGCTCGAAATTCGATTTGCGGCGATTAGCCGAATCCGAGCACAGCTATAGGCGACCCCCGTGGAACCACATTAGACGACCTCAACGGCGACTTCAGTCCGCGTGAGCGACTCGGGGAGATACGCAAGCGGATACTCGAAGACGAATGGCCGGCCGACCGCAACGAGATCAGCGTCAGCGACCGCCGAAAGTAGCGTTGTCGTCGCCCGGTCGGTCCGGCTCGCCCGATCAGCTGTTGGTAGCCGTGAGACGGGCTGTACGGCAACCGTCCGAGGGGTTTCGACCGTCAGTCTGACTGTCCGGCTCGTTGGCTGTGGGGCCGTCTGTGGGGTAAACGATGGGGCGAGGTAGACTCCCATTCGGACATGGCTGCCCGCCTGCGAGGGCTGTCCGGGTGTGGTCATCGTGACCGGCTCGGGCTGTATTCGAACTGGTGCCGTCTGTGGAAGCTGTACTGATTCTGTATTGGCACCGTTGAGATAATCACGAAGTCGGCCAGAGGCTTCGCCTTCGGTGTCAGCTAGGGTTTCAGCGACGACAACAGAGGGGTATTTCCGACGCTCGACGTCGTTTACCGGACTGAGGCGGCGGTACGCAATGCTGTCTGCAGACGACGAAAGATACCGACGGCAGCCTGCCCAGACGGCCGTCGCGCCGACCGCTCCTGCGAGGAGCGTAGTTGCCCGATTCATACCACCTCCATTGGGGCCGAGAATAAAAGACAATCGCCTCCGTCAGACAGTCGTCAGCGGTGATACTCAGGATGGCTCCTCAGTCGGCGACTCTCCGGCTGGTGACGGTTCATACGCACCGTCTTTCCGGAGCTGGCCGGCCGCCCGCAACACTGCTGGAGTCCGACAGACACCCGGCGCACCCGTTGCTTGGGGGACCGTACAGTTGTTACAGTTTTCACAGAGAACAGCCGTATGTGAATCCGTGGCGTTCAACAGCCGCGCGGGAAGCTTCGGCTCGGCATAGAAGGGTCGGCCCAGACCAACCATCTCGCAGTCGGTTCCAAGCAGGTCGTCAATCTTCCCACGGGTTCGGATGCCACCCTCCGCGAGCACCGGGATGTCGACACGGTCGCGGACGCGACGACACAGGCCGCTGTTCCAAGCCGGCTCGAACGTGTAATACTGCGCTTCGAGCCACGTCCCGAGGTCGACGAGTCGACTCCGAAGTCGGCCACCGAAGGCCTCGGCGTACCCCAAAGCAAACTGGTCGTCGCCCCACGCGCGGCCTGGATACTCGCCTTTGATAACGCTCATGTCCCAGACGACTGAGCTGGAAACCGGCACAACCGCGTCGAAACCGGCATCTTCGAGCCGTTCGCAGATACCGACCGCGTCGGCTGCCGTCAGCCGAGGGCCGATTCCGGGCGGCGCTGCGGTCTCGGCCGGGACTTTACTCATCAGTGGAACGTCGCCACAACGGGCTCGAATCTCGTCGGCCACGAGTTCGAGAAACCGGACGCCATCGGCGAACTCATCGGTGCGCCGATTGTAAAACGGCGAGAGAAACTGCTGAACGAGCCCCATATTTGCCCCGGCAATATGGATCACGTCGTACCCCGCATCGACAGCCCATTTCGCAGACCGGCCGAAATCCGCCGCGAGTTCATAAACTTCGCCGGTCGAAAGCACGTGTGGATCATACGACAGCAACCCGAGGTGGTCGGCCACGCGAAGCAGTCGTGGCGGTCGCGACACCGCAAGCTGTGTGAGATCCGGGTTCTCACGACGGAAGCCGTGGTGCCAGGTTTCCATGCTCCGCAGCCCGCCGTGTTCGAGTTGGATCGCAATAGCTGCCCCATGGCGGTGAATTACGTCGGTGAGCCGTGAGAGGTCGGCGACAAAATCCGGGTCGTCGACGTAGGTCATCGCCGGTGCCGCACAGCCCCCCGGTCCGCGGACGATCGTCGCTCCCTGGCAGACGAGGCCGGCTCCCGACGCGGCTGCCGGTTCAAGATCGGCGATGAGCGTGTCGACTGCATCGGGCCCGTTGCCCGCACATTCGAGCAGCGGGGCTCGATAGAGCCGATTTCGGAGGGTGAGATCACCGATGTCGAGTGGGTCTTCGAGCTGCGGAGTCATGGGAACGGATAGTCGGTGACAGGGTATTCGGTGTCGGTGTGCTTGACCGTTTGGCTGGCCGTCGGAGTCACCGAAATAAACACTCACACAAACCGTTATGTCTGTTGGCGTGATGGAGAGGCTATGTCAATCCAGCAGCCGTTTCGGTATGACGCCGAAGTCGAGCCCGGCGAAACCAGACACATTAGGTACGAGATTAGCGAGACCTACATGGGCGATCCCGTCGAGATTCCGGTCACTGTCATCAACGGCGAACACGACGGGCCGACCGTTTTTGTCACCGCGGCACTACATGGGGACGAACTCAACGGCGTCAAAGTTGTCCAGGAGGTCGCCGACCGGTATACGCCCGAACAGATCCACGGTACGATCGTCTGTGTACACGTCTGCAATGTCCCCGGGTATCTCGCCCAGCAACGGTACATCCCGATCTACGATCTGGATCTCAACCGCTCGTTTCCGGGCAAAGAACGGGCAAATACGGCCGAGCGAATGGCCAATGCCATCTACAATACCTTTATCAAACAGTGCGATATCGGCATCGATCTACACACCTCGACCAGAAATCGGACAACGATGTACCACGTTCGGGCAGCGATGGATCAGCCCGAAGTCGCCCGGCTGGCGCGGGCGTTCGGCTCGAATCTGATTCTCTCCGGGGGGTCAGACAACGGCAGTCTCCGGAGTGTCGCGACCGCAGACGGGATTCCGACGATCACGATCGAGATGGGCAAAGCCCACAGATTTCAGCCGGCGCTGATCGAACGGGCACTCGACGGGATCGAAAGCGTGCTCGCAGAGTACGAGCTGTTGCCGGGCAAACCAGTCAGGTGGCCCGGCTGGACGAAAATCATCGACTCGGCGAAGGACAAAACGTGGCTCCGGGCGGATACGGGCGGGCTTGTTGAGATGAAATACCGACAGCCCCTGGTGTATGAAGGCGAAACGGTCTGTTCGATCACTGATCACTTCAAGAGCCGCGAAAAGATCGTGACTGCGCCCTTTACCGGCCTCCTCGTTGGCGTACTACAGAATCCGGTTGCCGCGCCGGGCCATCCACTCTGTCATCTGGTCAGTGTTGACGACAAAACGGCTGCAGAAATCGAACGCGAGATCGAAAGCGGCGAGTTCAGCGAGCAGCCGTGGGTCTGAGTACCCCCGAATCGGCACTCACCGGTCAGTCCGCATTGAGTCGTAGCGTGACCGCGTCGCCAACGCTGAGCCCGAAGCGACGATCACCGCGGCCCTGATTGACATCGCATTCAACAAAGCCGTGGCTCCCGACTGTGAGGAGTCGCTCGCCCGGTGGAACCAACCCAAACGTCTCGACGACCGGGATAGGCTCGCCATCGACGCTAACATCGTCGAGACCGGCCAGCCGATCACCTGGAATATTCGTGATCACGTTCCCGAAGTCGTCGACGACGAGCACCTCACCGCGGACCGTCTCGCCATCGACCGTCGGAGTGGGAAACTGTAGGTCGACACACGAGTCGAGCCGAGTCGGCGAGAGCAATTCGAGGCGTTCGAGTCGGTCGATGCCGTGTTCGTGAATCTCGGCGGCCGCTGGTGCAAAGACGTCCCGCCCGTGGAACGTCGTCGAAGCGGGGTCATCAACGTTGATCTCGAAGCAAGCAACTGGGGGCTCCTCACTGTCGGCTGGTACCGACTCGGCAAGTCGGCGACCAACGGGTCGGAGCAGTCCGTTGTCGGGGCCAACCAGCGCGTGCTCGCCAACACGGATCACGATTGCTCGACGGTCGGTGCCGACGCCGGGATCAACAACAGCGAGATGGACGGCAGGTGGAAAATATGGAACCGTTTCACGAAGCCAGAATGCTGCCGCACGGGGGTCTTGTCGAGGTAAATCGTGCGCGATATCAACCAGTTGAGCGTCAGTTCGCGAGAGCAACACACCCTTCATTGCGGCTGGATAGGGCGTGCCGAAATCGGAAGTAAGCGTG
>SL_4KL_010_BRINEDRAFT_10001518_pt1 | contig 12831 bp, 8 predicted proteins | sample SodLak_010_BRINE_2_FD_10664 | JGI IMG/M metagenome (IMG submission 10664)
CCCATCGCGACGCTCTGAACTTCACCCTCCAGTCCTTCGAGGATGGGTCTGAGCGGTCCGACTGCCTGCTCGAAGAGATTGATACGCTCACCTAATCGTTCGTAGATGTCCTCTTCGACCGTCTCGTCGTACACGTAGTTCCAGACGAGCACCCGGTCGTTCTTCTGTCCGATGCGGTCAATCCGGCCGATTCGCTGTTCTACTCTCTGAGGATTCCATGGCAAGTCATAGCAAATCATGGCATCACATGTCTGAAGGTTTAGTCCTTCACTGGCCGAATCTGTACAGACGAGAATCGAGAGGTCTCCGTCAGGGTCGGTAAACTCGCGCTTGACACGTTCTTTCGAGACGGTGTTCCACTCCTCACTATCCGGCTTGTAGATTTCACCACCGCCCCCGGAGTAGGTACCGACATCGCTGTGGCTGAGACAGACCTTTTGCTTGATTGAGTCCAAGGTGTCCGTATATTGAGTGAAAATGATGACTGTGTCTCGGCCCCTAGCGCTTAGCTTCGTCAAATCCTGCATCAGCTGCTCCAGTTTAGGGTCCTCCGGAACGTCATAGAGCTGGGAAATGAAGTCCTCCAACTCGCTCAATTCGAACTCTCGAACTCGTTCCCCCGCAGAACTGTTCGCCCCAATCTGGTCGACACGCAGTCCGTATTCACGCCGAAGCACCTCCTCACGGTCGGTGATGGTCCCTGTCTGGAGGTCACTCTCGGAGACCTCTGAAGCGTCGCTCAGCCCGGACCGAAGGTTCTCACGTCGACGCTTGAGTGACTCCTCGATTGCGTGAAGACTAGAGGTGAGTCGCTGCCGATAGGTCGTCATCACGAACCCAAGAGCGGTTCGCTCCTTGCCCTCCAGCAGTTTCTTCGACTGGTCGTACACGTCGCTTATGTACGTCTCTACACGGTCGTAGAGTGGCTCAGCTTCCCCGAGTTCAACTGACCGGGTCTCGATTTCGCGCCGTGGAATGTTCTCATCAAGGAGGTCGGCCTCCTTACACATCCGGAGTGTCTGTCGTGTATTCCGGAAGACACGTGATTTGACGGGCGTCGTCTCGTCACCGAGTTCGAGGAGGAACTGAAGAGTCTCCACTGAAAGGTTCGAGAACTTGTCTTCCCAGTCGCGTGCGCCAAGCCTCCCAGTTCCTAGCACGCGATTTAGCCGACGGCGTTCGCTCAGTCCGAACTCGCTATCGTCGACTTGTTCGTCGACCCACTCGGCCACGTCCTCGTGCTCCTGTACGAACGCCTGTATCATCCCAGCCCACGTCCGGAGATGAGTGAGTCCTTCATACGGTTCGTAGCTCAACTTCGATGCGAGGTCCGGGAGGATTTCTTCAACAGTCCTCGATGGGTCGGCGTCGATTTCCGCAAGCGCCTCGCCGAGGTCCTGCTGCATCTCAAAGTACGTGTCGAACGATTCCCGGTCGTTCCATCCGTCAGGCAGGTCACAGAGCCGAAGAAGGTCGAACAACTCGGTGATTTTGAGCTGCATCGGCGTTGCCGTGAGCACGTAGTTACAGGTGGTGTCGTTTTGGAGCTCGGTGAGCAACTCGTAGAGGTTCGTCCCTTCGCGACCGTGATGGGCTTCGTCGACGAGCGTGAGGTCCCACTCGAAGCGGTCTGCCGGTGGCTCGCCCGGATGTTCCTCCTGCCAGTGGACCGTCGGAGAGAACATTCCCATGTTCCCCGAACGTCGGGCGGTGTGCCATGAGGCAAGTACGACGGTCGGCTCGTCGCGGTCGGAGACGAACTCGCCGATGTGTGAGTCGTCCCACGCATCGAGGGTCTCGTAGTCAGAGAGTGAGTGCTCTCTGCCGTAGGCGTCCCGCAGGACACGCTGTGCGCCGCTGTACTCGTAGGAGTAGGCGTTGATGTTGAACTTCTCCAGCAGCTCCTCCTGCCATTGAGGTTGGACCGTAGCGGGTACAAGGAGCAGGGCATCGCTTACCTCGCCGATGGTGATGAGTCGAGAGATGGTGAGCCCCGCTTCGATAGTCTTCCCGAGGCCGACCTCGTCGCAGAAGAGGAGGCTTTCGGGATAGATGCTCGCCGCGGTATCAGCGATGACACGTTGATGGGGCCACGGTTCAATGGGGCTGATATCCTCGGCGATATGCATCGCACCGGGGAGGAGCTCACGTTCATTGGCGATACGGGTAACCGTCGCCTCGGAGGCAGGCGGTTCGCTCGACTTCTTCAGGCGTTCGACGTGTTCCTCAACTTCCTCGTCGGACTCGGGCTGCCAGTCGAGAATATCTCGCTCGATGGCCTCGTCGATATCAGTGACCTCGACATCCTCGTGCTCCTCGTTCCAGAGCCGTTCGAAGGTCTTCACGTCCTCCTCGACGTACTCGTTCTCGACCTCGTCCCACGAGCGGTGGACTTTGAATCGCTCGTAATTGCGATACCACGCGTTGTACGTCTCGTTGATGCTTCCCTCGAATGTGATTCGATTCCCGTCAGCGTCGGTCGCGATGCCGAGCTTAGGGTGGAAGATGCCCGAATCAGAGTTATTCCGAGGTTCCCCGATTTTGAGCTGGAGTCGGCCCTCATCCAGCATTTGGGCGATGAGCGCGAGCCGTGATTCGCCTTCCTCTGAGAGTGGAGCGTCGTCGGTGAGAACTGGCTTATTCTCTTGACTGAGGTGCTTTGAGGCGATGATACGGATTTCACCGTCGGATTCGAATGCAGATTCGATGCCCTGTAGCGCGTCGGCGAGATTCTGGAGGCTCAAGTACCCGGCGAGGCGGTCATATTGGACTGCCTCTGAAAGAAGTGGCCGATAAAAAGCACTCGTCAAGGTACTTGTCCCACTGAAATTGCTCTCGTACACTCTTCTCCAACCTCCAGAAAGCAAAGTCATCTAGAAATCCTGTAGTGTAGTTCTACTATCGGAATCGTTGTCGGTCCTGCTCTCAATTATACTAGTGTCAATATTTAATAACTCTCCAGTTTCTCCCGACACTAAATTCTTCAGTGCTTGAAAGTCATTTTCGCCTCCGGGGAGACATTGGAGTAAGCTTTTGATAGTTCGTGTATATGTCTCCTGTTCCTGNAAATTTCGTTCATTAATCCAGTTCCACGTGAAATCGGAACCCTTGGTCTCTAGTACATTCAGAGTAGCATGTACCGCATCAATCGCATAGGCGAACGAGTCAGAGCGTGGGTCGACAGGGTATGCACGTTTCCGCCGCTTTTCACCTGCTTCAAGGGCATCGTAGTCTCGAACACGGTATTCTTGTCCCTTTAGCGTCAACTTGTCTCGACTTTTACTCCAAATCTTTGTGCTGGTCTTCACATCATCAATATTCACACCCACACCTAGTCCTAATTGACGGGCTTCATCATAGGATATCGACCCTGTCTCGTAGACGAGGTAGCACAGTATGTACCACCTCGATAGGGAGTCAACGCCATCAAGTGAATCCTCCAGCTCACGGTCGACTAGAACTTCGACTACAGCTGAACGAGCCTCCTCAAGAGCTTTCTCAGGCCGAATTTCATTATCGTGTTTGTCGACTACGGGATAGTTTTCCGTGAAAACTCGGAGAGTAGGCCCGAAAGCACTAATTATCATATCTGTCTTCGTCAGATTCAGGTCAGAATCCAACAGTTCTCGGGCTTTGCTACGGGCTGCTTCACGCGTTTCGGACTTTATGTCGCTCCATAGGCTAGGTATCTGGGATTCATTTCTCGAATCAATCGGTTTCCGGCAAGTCAAGAGGAGTGAACTATCTGCAGACGCCCGACCCTGCGTACCGACTCTTCCCGGATTCTCACTGGTAATTGTGTGAGTGGCAGTTACAGTAAAGCCGGCATCAATCAGCCCGCTTGTTAACGAGTCCCACGCAGCCGTTTCTTTGTCGGTGAAAAACACTGTGATGACGCCATCAGACTCTAAAACTCGATATGCTTCGGTGAAGATTTCGCCCATCTTCGCCTCATAATCCTTCCGGGCAAGGTCCCGTTTTGAGCCATTATTCTCTCCCGAAATTTTCGATGGGTTTTCAACTGCTTCGTCTTGTTTGTTAGTCTCCGAACTACTGAACGCATCTGGGAACACATCGTTCAGATACTCCTTTAGCCAGACATAGAGGGAATCTGCAAGCTCGGCATACATGACGTTGTCTCCATACGGGGGGTCAATGACAACGGCTCCAACTGATTCATCGTCAAATGGCAAATTGGAGGCATCACCATTATTGACGACGGGCGGTTGCGTGTGCTCCCCCTCCGTGAAATCAACTACCTGCTCATAATTGTCTAATATCTTATCTGCTTCATCGTTGTAACTGAAACTCCCTGCCAGAAGATTTGTTTCTCCGAAGTTCCATTGGAACGCGAAGTTGTTATTTCCGAGCATATTATTGGGGCACCCTCGATTTGGCTCAATCGGCTCCAAGCGGGAATTTCGGTCAATCATCTTGGTACCAGTAAATGATAAGAGTACCAAGATGGCCTCGGCCTGTTGTTTTGGATACTCGGCCCGTATCTGCTCCTTCACTTCAGAGAATTTCTTCAAGAAGGTCGCATGAGTGAGGAATTGACGGGGAGAGTAGAGGTCTCTCCATCTAGTTATGCCGTACGGGATTGCTCGGTCAGACCTCCCCTCAAATCGGTTTGTGGTTAACAGTGTAGACAGTTCTAAATCCGACTCAATCGCTTTCCGTGCTTTGGCTATAGCCTCGTAATCCTCTTTACGTGGAGAATGGTACTTCGAACCTTCTACCTCTTCAGCGAACCTGACGCCACAGACTTCGTAATCAAACTCTCCGTTTTTGAACTTGGTAACTAATGTGTCTCTCTCTGTGACGACGCCGCAGTGGGGACATTCTGCCTCACTATTTGAAACAGTTCCTTGTTTTGGATTCCAGTCCCTGTGCGCGTCTGTGTCCACAACCTTGAAACGCAATTCGCCGTCATCTAACTCGAACTTGATAGCTTTATCTTGTTGATTATTAAACTCCCAACTATTCGAGAGTGGGAGTGGCTTGCCACAGGAGGGGCAGGTGATGCTGTATGCACGGAAATACACCGAAGGAGAAATTCCACCACGTTCCGGGAAGAAGTCCTTGATTTCCGTTTCAACCTCACGATGGATTTCCTCCAGCCAGCGACGTACTTCGTCTTCAACACTACCCACAGAGGTCGAATATTCAAGGATTACTTTATTTATAATCCAAGCTACTGGGTTAAGTTCGTTTGAAATAGTTGGAAAACCATAGCGGAGTGCTTCAAGGGGTATTGTTCCGCCACCTGCTGTGGGGTCAATAATTGTTGGTTTGTCACCTCCCCAGTGTTCCCGGATAATTGAATGCATCTCGTCTAACTCCGAATTGCTCGGAGTTCGCTGGTTTGGATAATCATATCCAAAATGGTCCGTTACTGAGTGGCCTTGTTTTCTCTCTGAGGAATCTTTCCTTACGACATAATCTTCGATGTTCTCCGACACATTACTTGGACCAATACACATCCATCGTAGAAGTTGGTCATTTGAGACATCTGCTGGCAGCACAGAGGCTAGAACAGCTAATCGCGTAGCAGTGGTAGGCCTTCGTGCGAACCATTTGTAGATTCGCCGATGTGGAGACATAGCAACGGGATAAGTTTCCTTGACGCTCTCTATCCCTACCGCCGTCACGGGAAGGGCCTCTTCGATTTTCAATCGCTTGTTCATCTCGTCGGAATCTTCTACCGAGCTGTTGTGTTCTGACATATTATTAGTCCAAGTGGGCTGTTAGAAGCGTTCTTAGAGCTTTTACTCCGCTAGGCGTAGACGGTGACCGACATTTTGCATGCCAATAATAGCACTCCTCAAGACTCATCCGCGAGATTCCATCCGCAACTGCAGTGAGTTTTTCATACTTCTGTAGACGTTTCATCGCTAAGAACGCAATAGTCAAGCGAATTCCTGCGCCTTCCGATATAACGACGGACCCCTCTCCCCGAGTCACGAAGTCAACATCAATCCCGCTGTCGTCTAAGACATCACGAACCAGCCGATGAACAGCTTGCTGACGGCTGTTCGAGAGGGTCGCGATTTTCAGCGCACACCAATCGTTCCACTGCCAATCGTTGGGAGTGCGGGCAGACGGAGCACCGACCTCGGAAAAGTCGAGAACTCCAGTGGAATCCTCTCGCACGTCTGGGACAGCATCCGTGACGGACATCCGCGTGAGCCTACGGTTGCTGTTCGCCTTTCGAAATCGCTTCTGGCGTCCATCTGCAAGGTCTTCAGGAATCAGTTCGTACAGCGTGAGCCCGGCGTCGTCGCCTAGCCGACGCGTCAAGGCGAACGTCGGTCGGCCGCCGTACATACTACTGCCATAGGCGAACGACTCCGCCTCGATGCTCATGCGCTCACCTCTTCACTCTGCTCCGACGCCTCTTTCACAACTCCAGAGACGACCAGCTCAACGTTGTTAATCCCACCGAGGCTTTCGAGTGCCTCCTGTAGCACGTCGAGCGTTGCCTCGCGGGTGTTGTCCTGAATCGACTCCGTATCGATGATGAGGACAGCCTCGCCTTCCGAGTCCCCGCCAGCGCTGATGAAGCTCTCCGGGATGTGGTTCGTCCCGAAGTGGTCGGCAAACTCTGCTGCGGACCCCTCGAATCCAGCCTCGAAGACGCTGGCAGAGGTGTCCGTTCTTTGTGCGACGTATTCGAACACGATGGAGGTTGCTTCCCCGATGGTATCTAAATCTTTGAGTTTGTTAGAGATGAACCACGCCCGCTCCCAGACTTGGTCACCCTCCAGCTCGATTTCGATGGAGTCAACCTCAACAACGATGTCGCTGCTGGACACGTCGTAGTTGTCCCGTAGGCTCATCTTCTTCTGGTCGATAGTCGCGTTCACGTCGGAGAAGGCCCCCGTTATAGCACTCGGCGAGTCAGTACTCGCAGTGAACGAGAGCTCGGGCGGTTCATCAGTCCCACCCGTATCCCCGAATCCGCCACCGGGAGTTCCACTACTAGACCCTCCTCCGTCACCTGTACTGGCGTCGGTGTCGTCAGTCTCGTCTTCTTCTTCCACGTCGGGCACCGGGAAGTCGAGAGTGTGGTCCTCAAGCAGCGTCTCCCCGTCAGCGTACACGTACTGGTCATCGCTGATGATGACGCTCGACATTGGGAGGTCAGAAGACATACCCTCGGCTTCTGAGAGCGTCTTCGTCCCCTCGGGGGTATCCACAGTCATACCTTCCGAGCAGTACCCCTTGCTATTGGCATCATCCCAGTAGACGTACGTCGCCATGTCGCTCGTAGTAATGGCCCGAATAGTCGCCCGAAGTGGTCGCGGGTCGAGGAGAATTCGAATGTCGGTCCGCTTCGCGACGAGCTTGCGGATGTCCAGCGTCGTCATCGAGTCCGGGCTCGACTGCCAGATTCGGTTCCGGAACCACGTCGTGCCGAGTGCGCCTTCGTCCTGTGTGATGAGCTTATCGAGGCTTTCGAGATTCTCGAAGACGATGTCGTGGAGGTCAGAACTGTCGTTGACTGAGTCGATGGTTTCGTTCGACAGTCCGCCAGAATCCGGGTAGTAGAGATGCCGGTAGGACTGGCGGACGGACTCCCCGAGAAGAGCAGATTCCTTCTGGAGACGTTCGTCGAGGTCGTCACGTTGAGCGCTATTGAGCTCAGCCTCCCACGCTTCTCCGTTGAGAATCCGCTCCATCGCTTTCACGCGCCGAGCGTGGTCGAGCGCACCGTCTGTCTCTTGCTCGCCAGCAGCAAGGAAGACGATATTGTTGCGGTAGACTCGTTTCTTCTCTGACCCCGGCGAGTTCCCCGTCTTGTTAGCCAGCGTCTGCAGTAGCTCCGGTGGGTCATCGAGGTCGCTTGTGACAGTTACCGTGTCGAATCCCATTACACAGAGCCGAACCGTGTCGTAGTCGTCAGGAACTTCGTAGGGTGCCCGTGGGTCGTAGATTGTTTCGAAGACCCCGCCACCGAGTGCACCTCGAATCGTCTGTTCGAGGCGATTCCGAGCGACACCCGGTTCGATTTGTTGTGCCTCGTTCGTGATTAGCTTCGAGATTTTTGGCTCGCCTTTGAACCGAAGGAGGCCGTTCTCCGTCTCGTAGAGGAAGAACGCCTCCGTGTCCGGGTTCGACCCCGTCTCATTGAGATTTTTCAGGGCATCACGGTAGTGGTCGAGCTCAACGCCGGGCTCCAGAATCATCTCCCAGAGCTTTCGCCGGGTTACGCCACGACCTCGGTTCCCCCCGGAGACGATGCTCTTCCACAGGATGCTCGTCCCGAGGTGGGTCGCAATCGGCGGATGCCCCATCGGCGTCCAGTTGTCGTCCTCGTACTGGCAGGCCGCCTTCCCGTCATTTGTGTATATGTCCGACTTCGAGGCTGTCCGAAGGTCCTGCTCGATGTGTTCGAACAGGTCGAGAAGCGTCGACCAGACATGGTCGTCCGATGGGTGCATATCGAACGTGCGAACGTAATGACGACTCTCGTTCGTCTCCTCGTTGCTCCAAATGTGGTGGACGGCTCGCGAAACGAGTTTGAGCGCTCCACGCGTGCGCTGAAAGTTGGGAAGTGTGTCTATCTCTTTGCCGAGAAGGTCGATGAGCGTCGGGTGGAACGGGTATGTCTGTTCGAGCTGCTCGCGGAACTCCGCCTTCGTAACTCTGTCCGGGAGCTCGTCCTCGAAGTCCCGGTAGTAGTTTTGATACTCCTCGGCCACCCGAGAGGAGACATCATCGTCGACCGACTCGAACAGTCGATGACGGAGAACCGCGGCGACTTCGTCGTCATCAGTAGGTGTGACTGCGTGCTCAGTGCGCTCTGAGATGCCGTCGAGGTCAGTGATGAGTTCTTGGACCTCCTGTGCGCGTTCCTCGAACGCAGTAGCAGATACTGAAAGGACAACCGTGACCGCGTCGGTATTCTGGGTTGCACGCATCAATGACCAGAGGAATGAGTTCGTCTGGTCAGCCAGTGTTGACCCCTCAACGCCGACGGCAGCAGCCTGCTCGAAATACTGGGCCACCTCGTCGATAAGCACCAATCCGGGGTCATCCATCGACTCGAAGAGTTCGACGACATCGGACTCACCGGGTGCGATACGGTCGTTGTCGTACTCGCTGAACATCGCGTATCCCTCCGCCCCAGCCAGCTGATACGCGAGTTCGCCCCACATCGTCTGCGTGTTCGGAGCACTCGGGTCGTCTTTGTTGCACTTCGCTTTTTTCGCACTGACGTATCCGCCCTCGAAGACCGCGGTTCGAATCGACAACTCGTCCGTGTGTTCCTCGAAGTTTGCACGCGCTTGCTCGTCGAGGATGTACTCGCTTAGGTCATCAATCGCGTCCGGATTTCGCGAGAAGTGATACGCGGCGATTTGTGAGTGGGTTTTCCCCCCACCGAACACCGTATCGAGCGAGAGTAGTCCGTCCTCACCACTGAATTCACCCTGTTGTTTACCCACGTACCGCTTTGCGAGCAACGTGAGTAAGTCTTGGAGCCCGTCGGTCGGGTACGTTTTCTCGAAGAACGTGTCCGGATTTCCATAGATTTCGGGAGTCTCGTCTGGTCGAAACACTACGTCGGAGAGCTTCGCTGCGAACTCGTTTTCCGATAGTGTTCCCGACAGCACGTCATCGTGTGGAGTACACGACTCAAAGAGTGTGGGAATGTGTGAGGACATCGATGATATGGCTACAGATGTAGGGGAGTTAGTAAGTAGTTACGCCCTCACCTTGTCTCAAGTTCACTATCACGCCATATCCATCCCCGACAACTGCGTTTCACGGGCATCAAGCATGAAGAAGAGTTACGACCAGCCGGCCTTCCGTTTCCTTCAGATACTGGAACACCTCCGTGACCCGGTAGAGTAGTCGGCAAAGCGTAGCATCTTGAACACCGGACGGAGGAGTTATAGCCGGTTTAAATCTCGAAGGATTCGCCAGTTGCGAGAATCGATTTCAGGCCGACCCCCCTTGTGTCCAATCGATTGAGTGCTCTCATCCCCGTTTCCCGTTTCGCCAATCATCGTCACCGCCTTCTCTACTTCTGGGTCAAAGAAGTCGAATCGAGACCCCGTATTCGTGACCATCACCCCTTCGTCGTACACCCCCACGTACACTTGACCGTCACCGGAGTCTCCCTGGCGGATAACATCGCGGGCGTTTCGGCCTGCTCACGCTTGCTCTTGATACAACTCACGAGAGCGAGTTCCATGTCAGACAGGTTTGTAGCCGACTCGAAATAATTCCTCCGTACCCAATCAGAGGCGAGGGGGTACGAGATACGTTTTTACAACTTCAGTTTATAAACACCTTTATGCCAGATTTTGCCTCGCTTGAGTCTCAAGATGTTCGAGAATACTGGGAGCATGAGGAGCGCGAGTTCACTCCATGGTTAGCCGATGAGATTCGGTCAGAGGAAGTTTCGGCATTAGAAGACGCTCTCGGGTTGGACTTGGAGGTGACCCAGGAGGAGAAGAGTGTCGGTCGATATAGCGTGGATATTCTCGCGGAGGTAGTCGGTGATAATCGGAACGTCGTTATCGAGAACCAGTTAGACCCGTCTGACCACGACCATCTCGGGAAGTCGATTGCGTATGCGTCAGGTGTCGATGCAGATATTATTGTCTGGATTGCCCCTCAGTTCTACGATGAGCATCGAGACGCCATTATGTGGCTCAATCAGAACAGCCGGGAGGCGGTAGACCTCTTTGCAATTAGACTGGAAGTGTGGCGGATTAATGACTCGGGCCCTGCTGTCCGGTTGAATCCTATCGCGGAGCCGAGTGAGTGGCGTGAGAAAGCTCAGCGTTCGGACGAGGAGCTTTCGGATATGAAGGAGCTACAGGAGGAGTTCTGGACGGAGTTCCGCGACCGAATCAAAAGGAGCGATACGCGTCTAAGTGCACGCAAACCTAAACCACAGCACTGGTACAATAACCCAATCGGAAAAACAGGAATTCAGCTCTCTTTCGTCTTGAACTCCCGAGATAACGAACTCCGAGCACAGCTCATTATCCAAGACAATGCTGAGGCTTACTGGGAATTAGCGGAAGACCGGAGAGAGATAGACGCGGAGGTGGACCGTGAGCTCGTGTGGATGGAACCAGAGGAGACGCGAGCGGATAAGGAGCGGAGTCGTATCTTCTTCCGGAAGGACGCCGTGATTGAGGATACAGACCGATGGGACGAGTACCAGGATTGGTTTGTTGAGTGTGGCGAGTTATTCCACGAGCACTTTTATGACCGGATTCAACGGCTCTAATCTGTTACGCAATTACGAAGAGACGTCCCACTTCCGGAAAGCTTCACACGTGCTTCCCTCACAGAAGAGCGGTTACCGTCACGGTAGGAAAATCGAATCGAGTTAGTCTTCATCTCTAGGTGGTTTCTTGAATTCGATTGTGAATACCGTATTATCGAGGTCGTCCTTACCTGAATAATCTGCTCGTCCCTTCCCTACAATACTCTCTTCTGAGCGAATGTCAACACCGAACCCTTCGTACCCAAGTTCGGAAAAGAACCCTTCGTCAACAAAAATATCCATGACTTCACTTTCGGAAATGTCAGGGTTTGCTGTACACTCTTGAATATGGAACGAAGGGTATCTTGCATTCAAGAGATACTGCTCTTCCTACCTCTGATAAAGTTTCGGTCAGATGACCCCGATACTATTTCGTCAGGATAGCGTGTTTCGACATGTCTTCAAGAGACTTCGACGAGACGCGGTTCCACGGAGAGGGGGCGAGGGATACATCGGATTACACTTCGACTCGGAGAAACATGTATCTCTTGACGATATGATGCATATTACTTCGACCGTATCGTGAGACCACAAATCAATAGACATAGACCGAATTCAGGGGGAAAGTATATTAACCAATTTACCATACGTTATATTATAGGAAAATCCTGACTGGTGTTAACTACGGTTCGATTCCGTTGCAAGGACTGCCTGAAAGGGCGTGAACAGACATGGCCGCTAATTGGCAACAAAGATTGGAACAGGTACAGCAGATAGAGATAACTGACGACCTCGTTGAGGAAGTATACGAGTACGTCAATCAAGACGCACCCGACCCTAGAGACTTCCATGCGACGTATCGAGTGTTGTTCAGAGGCTCGGAAAAAAAGTACGAGGTTGAGATGTATTGGTGGGAATCCGGTATCAGCTGGCTTGAGTATCCAGATGACTATCTATTGGATGTTGGCTTTGATTCGTTCAATCCAGACCATTCGCGAAATTTCGTCCGAGAGCATCTCAAACAGATGGTCAGTAGTCGAATACAAGAGATTGAATCGCACATTTCAGCACCTTACTGATTCTCCCGACGAAGGATCATATTTTGTTCCGTTAATCGGGATTTCTGGAACGGGGTGTAGGTAGGTTAATAGTTGGAATACACGTTGTACAACATAAGACATGCCAAAATCAACCGTCCAAAAGACCTCTTCAGAGATTACTGACCTGGATGGGTCGACCCGAATAATCACACAGTACAGTAATCAGTCATCAGATTGCCTGGGTTTTGTAGAGACCTCGTTGATAGCCACTTGGACTCGTTCGTCTTCCGCCTGCTCGTCCAAGTACCAAGACCGGCGGTCCTCATCTTGGTGAATAGTGGAGAGCGTCTGCCGGGTAATGTTCGGGGTCTGTTTGGCGGTTTTGTTGTACGACGCTCCGTTATTTACCGACTCTAGCGCCTCCACAACGTCAAAGAATCCCGTTTCGCCGTTTTCATACCTAGGATTAAGATTCGGTTTGAGGAAGCCGTCGACGACAACGAAACCGACTGGAGGGTTGCCAACCCACTTTCCTGCCTCCCGCGCTTGCTTCTGTCCCGA
>SL_4KL_010_BRINEDRAFT_10001519_pt1 | contig 12828 bp, 13 predicted proteins | sample SodLak_010_BRINE_2_FD_10664 | JGI IMG/M metagenome (IMG submission 10664)
CCCCAGATCGACCGGCTGCTCGGCTCGAGGGCCTGTGACGCCGTCGGCATGGCCCGGCCGTTCTACGCCGAACCACGGCTCGGGGCACGGTTACTTGCCAACGGAAACGACGTGTCCGATAAAAGCGTGCTCTGTGAAAACTGCAACAACTGCACCATCCCACAAGTGACCGGCGCACCCGGGATCTGCCGAACGCCATCGGTGCTGAGAGAACGTGGTGACCTCGAGCGAGCCGGAGCCTATGATCGGGACTAGCGACAACGGGACACCGCATATCGGCGGCTGGATGTGGCAGCATTGGCTGGGCTTGTCTAAAATCCAACACATAGAAAATGGTTGCGAGAGCACTGGTCAAGAGTAGGATTCGATGATGAAATTACAGATATCAGACCCCTTTGTTTCGACTGGAAATCGCAATACGTGACCACGAATAGGTTCCAAATGAAGGATTTGAAGAAGTAGTCCATACTGGATTCGAACCAGTGTCGAAGCCCCCAGAAGGCTTCAGGATTGGCCACTACCCTAATGGACTTGACATGTTTTGTCGGTCCCGATGTACCGACAGTGTACTCTCTTGTAGCCGGTGTTCGTATTAGAGTGTTACGAACTGAGCACAAGGAAACAATGATATCCGACTCCAGACGGACAGCGTCTACTCAACTGGCTGATCGTAATGCTCTATTCGGTGGCAGTTCGCACAGAGAACTATGCACCGGTCGATTTCCTCTCGAATGCTCTGTCTCGAGTAGCCATCGACGACCATCGTCGCAATATCGCTCTCTTTTGCTCCAGGATGATGAAAATCCAGGCACGGTGGTCTGTCTTCACCACATCTCACACACTCACACTGGGTGTCTTTGTACTCATACAGCCACCGCCGTATCTTCGCTCGACGACGGTCCTTTCGCTTGATTCGTTCCTCTCGGTTTTTGTAGTACCAGCGCTGTTGTCCCGTCAGTTCTTCCCAGACGGCATCCTCAGGAATCTCAACCCAGTCGGGTTTCGGTTGGACGGGTTGGCCACCCGTTACGGCTCGATCAAACGTTTCCAATCCCGCACGCTCTTTTGCGGCGTTCCAGCCGCCCAGTTTTTTGATGATCGTCGCCGATGCCGGCTGCAATCCAAGCGCCTCGTACTGGGCCTTTGTCGGTGACTCACCGAGTCGGTCAGCAGCTCGCTGCAACGCCTCGAGGCAATCGCATTCCGTCGTCACACGGGCGTTGGCCGCCGTATGGTATATAAACTCGAGGTGCCCGGCCGTCGACAACGGTCACTCGAGGGCGAACCGACATTCCTTTTCCCCTCTCCCCCCGAGCGGTGGGTATGTACATTGGACGATTTCTCGTCGTCGGTCCCGACGTCGGAGCCTACCGCGTCTCCTCACGATCATTTCCGAACCGCCAGATTGTAGAGCGCGAAGACGCCCTCACTGTCGGTCCAACGCCTGACGCCCCTGAAACGGACAACCCCTACGTTGCCTACAACTGCCTGCAGATTGTCGAGACGCCGACAGGCGAGACTGCCGTTTTCGGTAATGGCTCTCAGGTAGACCCAATCGCCGAAAAACTCGAGTCGGGTTACCCCGCTCGAGACGCGCTCGCGACCAGTCTGCTCGCCTTAGATTACGAGAAGGACGATTACAATACGCCGCGAATCGCGGCGACGATCGGTGGCGACGGAGAGGCCCTAATTGGTATCGTCCGCCGAGACGCGCTGCTCGTCGAAACCGTCGAGGAGCCGACGCTCGTCGCCACCTACGAACACGACGAACCGACAGCCTTCGAGTTCGACGCCACTGACGCCGAGAGTGCCGCGAGTGAGGCCTACACCCTCGAGTTCGAACACGCCGTCTGTGCCGCGGGCGTGAGCCGCTCGGGTGAGGGGTTCGAGACGGCGATTGAAAACGGCGAGTAGCCCATCGTCGGCACACTCTCTTGTGGTTGGCTCGCTTATGCTCGAGCATGCGTGTTGGGCTCCTTTCGGACATCCACGGTAACCGGATCGCCCTCGAGGCAGTCTTTGCTGATCTTTCAGACCGCGAAAGCGATAGCGACGGCGGCGTTGACCTCCTCGCGTGTGCCGGCGATGTCGTCGGCTACAATCCGTGGCCAGCGGACTGCGTCGAGTTGCTTCGCGAGCGGGACGTGCCGACAGTGATGGGCAACCACGACCGGGCGGTCGTTGCGGAGACAGGGTTTCGGTTCAACAAGCTGGCCCAAGCCGGCGTGGAGCTAGCCCAAACACGACTCGAGACACCACACAGAGAGTGGCTTGAGTCGCTACCCGACGAGCGGCTGGTTGCTGACGGAGCGATTAAACTGGTTCACGGCCATCCGGACGATCCGGATCGCTACACCTATCCCGAGGCGTTTTCGCCGCGGTTGCTCGGCAAAGAGGATGTGCTCGTTCTCGGCCACACGCACGTCCAACACGTCGAACGGTACGCCGAGGGGATCGTCGTCAATCCCGGCAGCGTCGGCCAGCCTCGAGACGGTGATCCGCGAGCGGCGTACGCGGTCGTCGACCTCGAGACGATGAGCGTCGACTGTCGGCGTGTCGCCTACGATATCGAAGCCGTACAGCGAGAGATTGCCGAGGTTGGGCTCCCAACGCGTCTGGGGTCACGGCTGGCTCGTGGGCAGTGAGCGTCGAGTCAGGGCCCAACAGCTATGAGTCGGCTCGTGGTAGGGCGTGAGTGACTATGGACCCAAGGCAATTGGTAGACGCCGCTTCGACGCGAAGTCCCGCGTTCTACGTAGCCGTCGGAATGCTCTCGTTAGCGAAGGCGATTGTCCTCCGACACGACCGAGCCCGGTTTCGGCGGGAGTTACTCGACGCCGGGCTCTTTCTCGGAGTCGGTGTACTTTTGAGTCAACTTACTCGAGATGGCGCTGAATCGGAGCCCGCCGTTCGTGGTCGGCTGCCGGAGTGGGCTGAGAGACTCGTTGAACCACCGGCTGGTCGGTACGCCTGATTCCGTGAAAAAATGGAGACTGGAGCCTACTGGTCCTCAAGCGACTCGAGTAACTCGGCTGCAGCCTGATCGAGTGAGTGTGAGTGTGAGTGTGAATCCGTCGCCTGCTTCGGTGAGACGGTGTCGAGATCGACGGCCCCGGCTTCGAGTGCAGCGAGTAGGCCGCCATCGCTGTCAGTGATACGGATGGGTTCGGATGGTGACGCCGTTTGCTCTCGAGGGGTTGCGGTGTCGGATTCGGATGTCGATGTCGATGACCGTTGTTCAAGTGCCGTCGAAAGATCCGAAAAGGACCGCTCAAACCCGGCCGGCATCGGCTCTGCTGGTTGCGTTACGGTTCTCGTCTCGTCGGCGAGTGCAGCGATATCGTCGACACATATCGATCCGAGGACCGCATCAGGATCGCTGCCCCCCACAGTATTGTTCTGCCCCATTAACACAGCCCACTCTACACAGTATTATTATATAATGTTTTGGATAAAATAAAATCCGCTACTTCCGGTTAGAATAGGTTTTGGGTGATCTCGAGAGTCGCTTCGCGGTCATCCCACGCGACGAAGATAGCAACGCTGGTTGCGCTCGTAATCAGATCGTGGACGTTGATTCGGGCGTCAGCGAGCGGGTTGACGATTTCGCGAATAATTCCCGGCTGGTTGGGGAGTTCACCGCCAGTGACGCGAATCACGGCGAGGTTCTTTTCGACGGTGATACTCGAGAGGGCATCGGAGGCGATCACTTCGCGGTGGAGGATGTTTTCGGCCTGCTTGGCATCATCGACGTCGAGGTAGAAGGTGATGGTGTCGAGACCGCTGGCAACGGCGTCGATATTGAGTTCGTTCTCCCCAAGCGCAGTCGAGAGACTTTGGAAGACGCCGGGTTCGTTGCGGATGGCGCGACCGGCGACAGTGAGGCAGGCCAGTGGGCGCTCGCGCATGTCGACTAAGTTCTGGAATTCCCCTTCGACGCTCGTTCCGCCGGTCAGAAGGTCACCATGTTGATAGTGGACGACACGGACCGAGAGTTTGCCGTCTTTGTACGAAAGCGCAGAGGGAGCGACGACCTCGGCACCGCGAAACGAGAGGTTTCTGAGTTCGTCGACAGAAATTTTGCCGACGTTTCGGGCTCCTTCGACAACCCGTGGGTCACCGGTCATCACGCCTTCAACGTCGGTGACGATGACGACCTCATCGGCATTCATGTAGTTGCCGAGCATGACCGCAGAGGTATCAGAGCCACCCCGCCCGAGCGTCGTGACCGAGCCATCCGGACCCTCAGCAAGGAAGCCAGTAATGACCGGAACCTGATCCCCAAGGGTGTCAGCGAGTTCTAACGCCCGCTTGCGCGTCTCTTTGACATCAACTTGGCCGTAGGCGTCGGTGACAATCGGCCAGCCATCGCTTCCAGGTTCGAAAAAGGCCGCCTCAACGCCGCGGGCAGCAAGCGCCGCTTTCAGCATTCGGACGGACGTCCGCTCTCCCATACTGACGATCTGGGCGCGGTCAGGTTCATCAACGTCGAACGTAATCTCCTCTAAGAGGTCGTCAGTCGTCGACCCCATCGCACTCGCGACAACGGCGATTTCGTGGCCGTCAGCGACGGCTGCAGCGATCGAGTCGGCCGCACGGTTAATTCGGTCGCCGCTGCCGAGACTGGTTCCGCCGAACTTCGCTACGACACGCATCGACTCACCTCGAGGACAGACCGATGGACGCAAACGATGTATGCACTCATATCCCACCGGTAACCAGAGCGGGCAAATAACTGTGTCCTTTCGGCGGTTCGGATGGACTGTCAGCTATAATAAGCGTACGCCGAAGAATGCCAGCAAAATGAATAACCACTAAAACTGAAAGACCGGAGAGCAGTCCCTTCGGGCGGGATTTATATTCGTGTATGTCATTACCACACAGTAATGAACGTACGGGACGCCCTCGAGGCTGACGCAGAGGCGTTGGCGGCAATCGCCGACTCGCCGACTGATGTAATGCGAAATCTCGTTCACGACCGAACGGTGCGCGTGGCCGAAGACGGTACACACGATCCGAACGCAGATATCTCGAGCCCAACGTCTGATGGGGCAATCGCGGCCACGGATGACCTCCTTGGGTTTGTCAGCTTCGATGCCCAAGCGGGGACCGTCCATGTCACCCAAATAAACGGCACGGCCGAGGCCTGTGAGCGACTCCTCGCTGAGCCGGTTCGGTTCGCCAACGGTGAGTCGATGGCCGTCGAGTTGTTAGTGCCGGCTGAGGCAACCGCTGTCGAACACGCGGCCGAGTCGCTTGGCTTCGAGCGAAGTGGGGTTGGACCGTGGTTTGAAGGGGCGCAGAGTACACGGTTTCGACTCGAGCCCTGAGCCTCGAGCGTACAAAAACGTCGGCGAAACCCCCTCAGGAGAATTTTTGGACGGTCACATCAAGCGTATCGAGGTCGACAATAGGCGCGTAGCCGGCATCAGGGGAGATGTTGACGGATTTCTGGAAATCGGTTTGGGACTGCCAGCAGCCGGAGTTGATCGCGAGGACGTTGTGGTACTTGCCGAAGCCGAGTTTATGGACATGGCCCGTGTGGAAAATGTCTGGGACCGTATCTATTGCGAGGTAGTCTTTCTCCTCCGGCGCGAGGCGGGTGTGACCGCCGTACTGGGGGGCGACATGGCGCTTTTTTAACAGCTGAAACATGGCTTTATGTGGCTCCTCGTAACTCGCCTTGTCGGCCGGGAGTTCGGCGATAACTTCGTCGAGTGAGACGCCGTGATAGAGCAACACCGAGACGCCCTCGATGGTGACCGTCGACGGATTGCTCACAATCTGTGGGTCGTGGGCAGACATGATTCCCCGGAGTCGCTCGTCAAACCCGGGCTGGGGTTCAGCCAACCGGACGGCATCGTGGTTCCCCGGAATCATCACAATCTCCATATCACCCGGCACGCGTTTGAGATACTCGTTGAACGCCTCATACTGCTCGTAGATGTCGACGATGTCGAGTTCCTCATCCTGATTCGGGTAGACACCGACGCCTTCGACCATATCGCCTGCGATGAGGAGGTACTCGACGTGAGCCGCCTCGGGCGTGTGCAACCAGTCAGCAAAGGCGTTCCACGCATCGGCCATAAACTCCTGACTCCCGACGTGAACGTCACTGATCAGGGCCGCTTGGACGTGTCGGTCCGCCGTTGAGGGCCGATACGTCCGGGGCACATCCGGGAAGTACATCCCATCAACGAAGGCGATACCACCGTCATCCGACAGCGTCCCCTCCATCGCGATCACCTCATCACAGAGCAACTCCTCGACAAGACTCGCATACTCCCGATCTTTCATCACCAAAAACGGAAACGTTCCCGTCGCATCCTCGAGTTCGACCAACCAATGGCCGCTGGCTGTCGACCGGATATCGTTGACGAGTCCGACCATCGCCACATCGCTTCCGCTTGGCATACTCGAGATAGCCGTCGCCGGCCGATGATTCACCCGCGAGCGAAGTTTCGAACCCAGTCGCTCGAGGCGGTCGCGAAACACTTGGACGAACTCCCGATACTCGCCGGTCCCGGTGCTCTGGCCGGTCATATCGCCAACGATCTCGAGTTCGCGGAGTGCAGGGTCAATCGACCGCTCAAAGCCCTCAATAGACCCCTTTGTTTCAACTGGAGAACGGGCACCGCTATCGGGGGATTTCGGATCGGAGGTTCCAGTTGAAACAGAGGGGTCTTGGGCGGAAGGAGACGGTTTATTGGAGTCAAATGCAGCGTCGGCGTCGGGACTGAGACCAGTACCGGTACCGGTACCAGTACTAGCCTCAGCATCGGCATCGGGATCGCCAGCAGCATCGGTACCCATACCAGCGTCGCCATCGGCCCCAGCAAGCACCGACCGAACATGAGCAGTCCGAATAACCAACGCCCCCGCCGGAGCATGCTCAACAACACGCTCGAGCGCACCGGTCGGATCATCAGCCGACGCAAGCAGCGTCACCGCCTCCCGGTCGACATTATAGCCTCGGCTCGTGAGTTCACTGACGATCCGGGCCGGTCCCTCGAGTGGCACAAACAGACATTCGCGGGCGATGGCAAAAGGATAGCGAAAGNNCACCTCNAATCCAGGCCCATGCAAAATCGGTTCAGGTTCAATTGGAGGACCGAACCGTTAACAGTCAGTGGGCACTCGAACAGGGGGGCGAACAGAAGGTTGATTGCCACGCCTCTCAAATCAGGTGTCAATGAGCGGCCCCGGTCCCGGTTCCGGCTCCGATGATCCCTCCACAGATAGATCAGCCGACACGGACGAGACAAACCTCGAGGACGACACACCTACCGAGCCGTCGGTTCCACCGGCTCAGACGCACGGAGAGCCAGAGACCGACCGCCCTCGAGGCGAGGAACTGTCCGGAGATAATTCGAAGTCCGAGCCCAAGGAGATGATCGGGGATGACACCGAGTGGGAACCACCCGAGACTGGCCGGCCGGCGGCAACAATAGAGGATGATGGGATTGTCAGATGGTTTTTCAAGACTGAAGACGGGCGGGTAGTCGCGATCCGAGATGTGTTAACGTCCGTCGCAATCGTGGCCGTGATTGGCCTCGTCCTGTTTGGCGTCAGTGGCATCTGGCCACCGTTGGTCGCCGTCGAAAGCGGCAGCATGGAGCCGAATATGGAGCGCGGTGATCTGATTTTCGTTGCGAACGAAGAGCGGTTTGTCGGCGATAATCCGGCTGCCGGAACCGGTGTCGTCACGTATGAAGATGCAGTCGCTAGCGGGCACGAGAAGTTCAACCAGCCGGGTGATGTGATCATCTTCCGTCCCGATGGGGAACTGGCGACCGATCGGACCCAGATTATTCACCGGGCCCATTACTGGGTCGAAGAGGACGAAAATTGGGTTGAGACGAAAGCGCAGTCCGAAAACCTAAACGGCGCAACGTGCAGCCAACTCCAACACTGTCCAGCACCACATGACGGCTTTATTACGAAAGGGGACAACAATCCCGGCTATGACCAAGCCAACGGTGGTGCCCCAACGACCGTCGTCAGAGAGGAGTGGGTCACGGCAAAAGGTGTTTTCCGTGTCCCGTATCTGGGATATGTGAGGCTTACCTTTGACCAGGTGCTGACGACCACGCCCGCAGCCGCTGTCCCTCTCCCACCGACTCCGTCACCGGCCGGTTCAACTGAGGCTCTTATTGGTATCACTGGGGCAGTCGCTGTTGGTTCCCGCCACCGGTTCGCCCAGTGATACTATCGGTACGAAGACGGACGCGAACGCGAAACGTGAGCGTGAGCGTACCAATAACAGTGTCTGTGCGCACATGATCGTAAACGTAAATACGAGCACGACAACAATCAAAAAGTTCTGACTCGAGTCAGTTGTCGAACCGGGCTTGGACAAACGGCTGTACATCGTCGATATCGCTCAGCCGGGAATCCGAAAGCAACACCGCTTCGGTCTCCTCGAGTGGAACTGAGAGGCTGATCTCCTTTGTCCGACCGTACCGCCCTTTCGAGACGACGACGGCGTTGACGATCCCAAGCATATCGAGTTCGCTGATGAGATCGGTGACTCGGCGTTGGGTAAGCACGTCGGCGTCGATCTCCTCACACAGGCGCTTGTAGATGTTGAACACCTCACCGGTGTTGATGCTGTGGACGCCATTTTTTTCCAGCAGAATAATCGAAAAGAGGACTAGCTTCGACTGCGTCGGAAGGGTCCGGACGACTTCGACAACGCGGTCGAGTTCGATCTTGTCCTGGGCCTTGCGCACGTGTTCTTCGATAATCGTCTCTGCCTGTGCGCGTTCGGCGAGTTCACCGGCTGTCCGAAGAAGGTCAAGTGCACGGCGAGCATCGCCGTGTTCCTGGGCTGCAAAGGCCGCACACAGCGGGATTACATCTGGCGAGAGAACATCCGACTTGAACGCGACTTCGGCCCGGTGTTGGAGGATATCCCGAAGCTGGTTGGCGTCGTACGGTGGAAAGACGATCTCCTCTTCGCCAAGTGAAGATTTTACACGGGGGTCGAGAAAGTCCGTAAACTTCAGATCGTTACTGATCCCGATAATTGAGACTCGAGAGTTTTGTAACTCGGAGTTCATCCGCGAGAGGTTGTAGAGGGTATCGTCGCCGCTTTTTTCGACTAATTTATCGATTTCGTCGAGCATAATCACGACGACGCGTTCGGAGTAATCGACGGCATCAAAAAAGACACTGTAGACGCGGTCGGTCGGCCACCCGGTCATTGGGACATCCTCGAAGGAATCACGGTCGGACTCGAGTTCCTCAATGCGGGTGCGTATCTCTTCGGCGGAGGAAAACGGCGTTTCAGCAAGTGGTGACCGGTCGGCCGATTCGGGCGACGTCGAAGCCGACCTGTCGGCTGAGGACCCCTCTGTTTCAAGTGGAAAATTACCAGACTCCGATGGAGTTTCTTCAGAACTGGGTCGTCCGTCGGTGTCGGATGTGGCTGTCTTGTCAGACCCAGACTGTGTCGGAGGGGTTGTATTTCCTGTCTGAATACTGGATGGAGAGTTGGGGTCGGAGTCGGAAGGATTGGAGATTGAGTCAAGCGGATCAGAGACGGAATTTGAATGTGAACGTGAACGTGAATCGGGACCCTCACCGGCAGCCAGTTGATTGTCACTGGACTCGTCGGTCACCGACTCCTCAGCAAGCCGTGACTCATAGGAGTCAGTCGCCGAAAGGAGCGACTGAAGCGAATCGATCCGCTCGTCGATAAGCTGTTCGTTCTCTTCGATAAACTTGTTTGCGAGCTGTGCAAGGACCCGATACTGCGTGTCCGTCACTTCGCAGTTGATGTACTCGACATCACATGGTGTCGAATACTTTTTTGAGGTCGTCTCGAGTTCCTTGCTGACGAACTTCGCACTGGCGGTTTTTCCGGTTCCAGTTTTGCCGTAGATAAGAATGTTAGATGGTGTCTCACCGCGAAGCGCGGCGACAAGAATCGTGGCCATCTTGTTGATTTGGTCGCTTCGGTGTGGAAGTTGGTGTGGCGTATATGAGGGACGCAATACTTCCTTGTTTTCGAAAATGGGTTCGCCACTGAGTAGGTCATCAAACAATCCCTGGTTTGACTCTTCGTCGGTCTCCTCGATATCCGCGCCAAATCCTCGAGTCGTTCCGAGGTTGATTGTTCGGTCGGAATGTGTGTTGTCGTCAGACATATGTCGTGCGCGATCCCCTTTGTTTCATGTGGAAATACCGATTCAGACGACTGAAAACCGCCACTGAGGCGGTTCATCGGAGTCAATCAATGATATTGGTCTTCCAGTCGGGTCCAGTTGATGCAAACGAACCAGAGGAATACCTAGGTATAAAATCTTTCCCTTCAACAGCCTAAAACGGACCAGACGAGAGAGTCACCGTTGGTGATAAATATATTCGGTTCGGTCGCTACAACGCCTCTGTTGGGCTTTTTGTCTCTTCTCGACTGTCATACGCTCTTGTAAGTTCCTCACGAACTCTAGGATAACGGAAGCAAGGAGGACTGTTTCATTTCGAACGCATAGTTGTACGTACGTGTGTGTGTGAAAAAATTGTGTGTGAGAATATAGTGTGTGAGAGTTGTGTGTGAGAATATAGTGTGTGAGAGAATAGTGTGAAAGAGTAAATCGATTTGATTCGAGGTTGGTTGTTGGAGGGAGTTGTAGTTGATACAGATACCGGTGGGTGTTGGGGAGAGGCAGATCAGTTGGAACGTCGTGAGTGGATCATGATTAGGATAAAATATGTCAGATGAGATTGGTTTTTGGTAGTTGGAAGGGAAACCCCCCACCCCTTTGTTTCGGGTGGAACAGCGTACAAGAGTGGGTGGGGGTGAGATGGATCTTAGAACGGAAGGATTTATTACTATGGGTCGGAAACAATATCCGTAGGACTAGCAAAAGAATTATTTTACTAGTTGTGTTGTATTTAGTTACTAGAGCTTACTAGAAACTTCGTTCTATGAGTCCTGAGTTACTAGAACAGCCGATTCCGTCGAATTCTGTAGCGAGAACGTCTCAGTACTCTCTCTACTCTCCAATTACTCCTCCAGCTCATCTCTTTTCTCCACACTCATCGCACAGCTGTGGTACTCTCCAGTCGAAACAAAGGGGTGGGGGTGTCTCAGAACAGTCACGGGTTGTTAGCACATCTCATTATCTCTCTTTCTGATAGCTCTCTGCTCTTTTTACAAACCGATCTGATTGATAGACAGCATCAGGAAACGTTTCTCCTCAAGGAACAACGCAGGTTGAAGGCCGAGTAGCGTCGACAAGAGTTCCGTTCTCGTTCCCACAGTAGCAATCGAATATTTCTCAGGGCGCAGTAGGAAGGTAGTCCACACACCCCTCTCGAGTCATACTGGAGTCAAAACCGGTGAAAGTATTTCTCCAATAAAAACCTGTCTGACGTAGGCTTAAGTGAGTTGAGCCTACTACTACGTTCAAACGCACCCCGTTGGTGCCGGAGGATCCGTAAGGATGGGATTATTCACAGGACTCAGGGACAGCATCTCTCGCGCAACTGATCGTCTGTTCTCCGATAAGGAGCCAAAGCGTATCGGCATCTACGGCCCGCCGAACGCTGGAAAGACGACACTCGCGAACCGTATCGCCCGTGACTGGACTGGTGACGCCATCGGCACTGAAAGTCATATTCCACACGAAACACGCCGCGCGCGCCGCAAAGAAAACGTTGAGGTAAAGCGCAACGGCAAATCAGTCACTATCGACATCGTCGACACCCCCGGCGTCACGACGAAAGTCGACTACGAGGAATTCACCGACGAGATGGACAAAGAGGATGCCGTCCGTCGCTCTCGAGAAGCAACGGAGGGGGTCGCCGAAGCAATGCACTGGCTGCGCGAGGACGTCGACGGCGTCATCTACGTGCTTGACAGTGCCGAAGATCCGATTACGCAAGTCAATACAATGTTGATCGGGATCATCGAATCCCGTGATCTTCCCGTGTTGATCTTCGCAAACAAAATCGATCTCGAGGAGTCAAGCGTCAAACGGATCGCCGACGCCTTCCCACAGCATAAGACCGTCCCGCTTTCGGCCAAAGAAGGTGAAAATATGGACGAAGTGTACGACAGTATCGCGGAGTACTTCGGGTGAACAATGGCGAACGCAACCAAACCCGACGGCGATGAGTCTGATGCTGGAACTGAGCCCGAAACAGATATTGACACTGATGGTGTCCAAATCGACCTTATCAGTGGCGAACGGATGGAGTCCCTTGCGAGCATGGAGAAAATCCGTATGATCCTCGATGGCGTCCACGAAGGGAATATCGTCATCCTAGAGGAGGGGTTGACGCCCGATGAGGAGAGTAAACTAATCGAAGTGACAATGGCCGAGATTAGCCCTGACGAGTTTAACGGGATCGAAATCGAGACCTATCCCAGATCGAGCGGCGGAAATACGTCGTTTTTCGGTCGGATCATGGGCAATGATGAGGGCGGTGCCAAACTGACTGTCATCGGACCAGCAAACCAAATAAAAACTCTTCACAAGGACGAAACGCTCATTAGTGCGCTTGTGTCACGAAAATAAGACGAGACGAGATTTACACCAATGCCCCACCAGTGTACGAACTGCGGCCACACGTTTCCGGACGGTTCCAAAGAGATGCTTTCGGGGTGTCCACAGTGTGGCGGAAACAAATTCCAGTTTACGCCTGCGTCGGCTGTCGAGTCGTCGGCCGCTGACGGGACGTCCCAGCCGCAGCCGGCGTCTGGTTCTCAGTCTCGGTCTCAGGATCAAGACCAGTCTCAGTCCCAAGACAAACCCACCTCACCCGCTCAATCTCCATCCACAACTGACTCATCTGATCGAGGACCAACGGCTCGAGCGG
>SL_4KL_010_BRINEDRAFT_10001520_pt1 | contig 12821 bp, 16 predicted proteins | sample SodLak_010_BRINE_2_FD_10664 | JGI IMG/M metagenome (IMG submission 10664)
GCTGAAGCGTATCTCTCGGACGTTCCGGGGCCAGTAAAAAAGAGCCTCCCCGGATACAAGAACGTCGAGAAGCGTCTTGACGAGGCGATTCTGACAACGTTCGGTCTCGATCTGACTGAAGACGAGGAGGAGTTAGTTCACGACATCGCCGACAAGGAGTTAGGTAAGCACGAACTCGTAGAGCAGTTCCCAAGCGGAGGACACGAGGAAGCTGATCTCGAACATAATCCAAAAGCAGTGAGCAAGGACAGAAACGATGAGGAGTTATTCCGTAGACGGGCGTACGGCCTCGGTATATAACCGTAATATTAGATACCTAAAGGTACGCCAGACTCAATAAATTCTCATAAAGGGTTGTTCGGTGTCTATCGGATATTGGCCATTGCTTGCTCGACAGTGATGTAACTGGCTATGCTAACAACGAGAGCGACCAACCATACGGCGAGTTGAGCATCACCAGTAAACGTGGTCGGGAGCATCCCAATCACAACATTTGTCAGTGTGAACATTACTACCGCCGTGAGTAGTCCAAGTGCGGACATGCGCGTCAAACGACAACAGGATTGAAATTAATCAATTTGCTACCTGAGCCTAAAGGCTAATTTTATTGGGATATATATTAGCTATTGAGCTAATTCATGAGTGAAGAATTTGATTGGGTTGAACGTGACCGAGGTGTGTTGACCGAACGAGATCGGGAGATCCTTCTCGGTAGCGCAGGAGAAAATCTTGATAAGAACGCTTGGAATGTACGCCGGTACAATATCCGAAGACGAATCAAGAACGCCATCTGCGATTTCTATATTATATCACAATATCTTCCACTCAAAGACATCCAACAGTTGTTCGAACCCTCCTACGACTGGTCTCGGGAGCGTCGAAGGCTGAACGAAGAAGGTCGGACATCAACATCACCAGACTCAGACCCGCTGCTTTGGGGTTGGTTACATCTCTTTGAGTTTTTCAGCTACGGGATGTATGCTGGAGGTAAACCGGAGACACAAATCTTGATGCAAATACTCGTTGAGGAAGGCCTTGAGAGAGGATACCGGGAGTACCAGCACGACAATCTCCAGACCTATCGAGAGACCGATGTAGTCCTTGGATTCAATTACGAGAACCCATTACTTCGAAGCAACTACCTTCGGGAAGTTAAGCAGGACTTGCCGTCAGAAACTTCTGCAATTGCCGAGGAGATACTACAACTCCGAGGGCAAAAGAAGATTTCACAAGCAGTTGCAGATCGTTGGTTCGATGAGTACGTCCGGAAACCAGAATTTGACTGAACAAGTGTAGTCGGTTCGACACTGACTTCTAAATTTATGATTACTGGCCCAGTTTGTCAAGTGTTATCTGAAAGAAGGGGAATTGCTCGGTGTATTTCTCACTATTAGAATTAGAACGTTCGAAGGCATAGTCCCGGGCGGATTCGAACCGCCGTCATAGGCTCCAAAGGCCCATATGATTGGCCACTACACCACGGGACTCTACATACATCTCGGAGGGCGGATTTACATAGTACTTTCTTTTCGCTGTCCGGCTGTCGAAGACCCACACAGTTAGGCTACTGACAGCCAACAGTCAGTATGGATCGCCGCTGTCCCGACTGCAACGTCTCCCTCCAGCGGTCAACGCCCACGACCGCGCTCAACCACGAGAAACTCCGACTCCGAACCGCCCAGCCGCGCGAGGGGCTGTTGGGGTCACTTGGAGCCAAACAGACCGTCGACGTCTTCGGCTACATCTGTCCCGACTGCGGGTTGGTTCGGTGGTATGCAGCCATCGACGAATGAGCCGTACAAACCTACTTGACGACAGTCACTCGCACGGGCGACCGAAAGACGACCGCTTCGGCAACACCGCCGACGAGGCTTCTCGAGGCGTCTTCGCGGCCATGTGCTCCAATGACCACGTGGTCTATTGATTCGTCCTCGATACACCGAACGATCTCGCGGCCGGGTCGGCCGACTCGAGTCGCCGTCGAAATCTCGGTATCGAACTCGCTGGCCTGTGCGTGGGCGGCCTCGAAGACAGCCTCAGCGTACTCGTCGGCGCGGTCATACCACGCTTGGCTGCCGTATTGGGGGAGTTCATGCGGTGCTGTCTCCAACGAAACGTAGCTGTAGCCCGGCTCTGTCGGATCGATAACATGGAGCGTCTGGATCGTCGCATCCGACTCCGACTCGAGGGCGACAGCCAGTGCCTTCTCACTGAGCGGCGAGCCGTCGATTGGAACCAAAATCTGTGATGCCATACTACGTGATTCGCCAGGACGACCAAAAGCAACTTTTCAGTATACAGAGACAGTCACGGCATGGAATGCTGATTGTGACAGGTGCATCTAAATAAACAAATATGATATATATCCTCGGCTGGCTGTGGCGAACCGAGGGGATTTAAGCGTTCGAACCGCCGCCATATGGACGTATGAAACTCCACGAGTATCAGGCGAAGGATATCTTCGCGGACGCTGGGATTCCGGTTCCGGAATCACAACTTGCAGCCAGCACTGAGGAAGTCCTCGAGGCCGTTGGCGAGATCGGCTACCCTGCAGCGATCAAAGCACAGGTTCACGTCGGCGGTCGTGGCAAAGCCGGCGGAATCAAGATCGCAACCACCGAAGACGAAGCCCGCGAGGCCGCAGAAGCCATCCTCGGGATGGATCTCAAAGGGTACCACGTCAACGAAGTCCTTGTCGAACAGGGCGTCGATTTCGTCGACGAATACTACGTCGGCGTGACGATGGATCGCAGTGCGGGCCAACCCGTTGGAATGGTCTCGACAAAAGGTGGTGTCGACATCGAGCAGGTCGCCGAAGAAGACCCCGAAGCAATCGCCCAAGAACACATCGACCCTGCGTTCGGCCTACATCCGTACCAGGCCCGCAAAATCGTCTACGACGCTGGTGTGCCAGCCGAATACGCTCGGGATGTAACTTCGATTCTCTCGAAACTCTACGATCTGTATGCGTCGAACGACGCCAGCGACATTGAGGTCAATCCCGTCATGATCACCAGCGACGACGACGTGATCGCCGCTGATGCCGTCATGAACATCGACGAGGACGCATTGTTCCGGCATCCCGAACTCGCCGAGATGGAAAAAGACGCCTACCAAAACGACCTCGAGCGCAAAGCCGGCGAATACGGCTTTGATTACGTTCGTCTCTCGGGTAACACGGGCATTATCGGCAACGGTGCTGGACTCGTGATGACGACGCTCGATCTGGTTGATTACTACGGCGGCACACCCGCAAACTTCTTGGATATCGGTGGCGGCGCGAAAGCCGAGCGGGTTGCCAACGCGCTGGATATGGTCTTTTCCGATGAAAACGTCAACAGCGTCGTGTTCAACATCTTCGGTGGGATCACCCGCGGCGACGAAGTCGCAAAAGGCATCAACGAAGCCCTCGGGCAGTTCGATGAGATCCCGAAACCGGTCGTGGTTCGACTCGCCGGCACCAACGCCAAAGAGGGTATGGAGATTCTGAACACAGAACTCGTAGATGTCGAAGCAACACTCGAGGACGCAGTCCAGCGTGCAGTCACAAACGCCGAAGAGGTGGCACAATGAGCATTTTTGTAGACGATGACACTCGCGTAGTGGTACAGGGAATTACCGGCGGCGAAGGCAAGTTCCACACCCAACAGATGCTTGAATACGGAACCAACGTCGTCGCAGGTGCGGTACCGGGCAAAGGCGGCCAAGAAGTCGAAGGCGTCCCTGTCTACGATACCGTAGACCAGGCTGTTGAAGCCGAAGACGCCAACGCCTCGGTCGTGTTTGTCCCACCAGCATTCGCGGGCGATGCCGTCTTCGAGGCACTCGATACGGATCTGGATCTCGTTGTGGCGATCACCGAAGGCATTCCGACCCAGGATATGGCCAAAGTGAAAAAACGCCTCGGTGAAGTCGATACCAAACTACTTGGGCCGAACTGTCCGGGCATTATCACCCCCGGTGCGGCCAAACTCGGCATTCTGCCAGGCAACATCTTCGAGTCCGGAAACGTGGGGCTCGTCTCGCGATCCGGCACACTCACCTACCAGGTCGTCTCGAATCTTACCGAGCGTGGGATTGGCCAGACTACCGCCATTGGCATCGGTGGCGACCCAATTATTGGAACGTCGTTTATCGACGCCCTCGAGGCCTTCGAGGCCGACGCTGAGACCGATGCCGTCGTGATGTGTGGCGAAATCGGTGGCGAAGACGAAGAGCAAGCAGCGAAATACATCGCCGAGAACATGGATACGCCGGTCGCTGGGTTCATTGCCGGCCGAACCGCACCACCAGGCAAACGGATGGGTCATGCTGGTGCAATCGTCTCGGGGTCGGGCACCGGCACCGCCGACTCGAAAATCAACGCACTCAACGACGCTGGTGTCCCTGTTGGTGACACACCAGAAGAAGTCGCAGACGCCATCGAAGACTTCCTGTAGCTTCCATCCCGATGTTTTTCACCGAGAGCTAGAACCACCAGGTATAGACGGCTTGCGCGTAATTTGTCTGTATGGCTTCAATTACTGGTTCGCTTGTCGCGTTCGTAATCGCACTGTTAGTTGGCGGATTAGCCATCTATCTCAGCGCACGGTTCGTGGTCGATGTTGACGACTACAGCCATGCCGTTTTCACGGCGTTCGTAGGTGCGGTTGGCTGGGCGCTTACTGCCTGGATTCCACTGATTGGGCCGGTGATCGCCTTGGTCGTCTGGGTTGGTGTGATCAACTGGCGATACCCCGGCGGCTGGACGAAGGCAGCGAGTATCGGACTCGGTGCGTGGGTTTCGGCACTCCTCATCTTGTTCGTGGTGAATTCGGTCCTCGGGATCGGAATCGGCGCGTTCGGCATTCCGGGTGTCTGAAACAACACCCACTGCAGTGTCGCAGACTGAGGTAAAGACGGTCTTGCTACAACACATATATGAACCCAGTTCGTCCGAAATTCGTCCCCAAACCAGGGCGCTCACACGAGCAGATGGTCTCCCAACAGCACGCCATCGCCGCCGAAGCCGAGTTCGAAGACCGCCTCGAGATCGACCCGCAGCGACTGTCGGTCACAGAAACCGACCACAGACAATCGCGGCTGACCAACGAGGCGGCCGACCAACCGGCGCCGATTATAGCAGGGGTTGACCAAGCGTTCGTTGAAGACCGTGCGATCAGCGGTATTGTCGCCCTCCAAGACGGCAAGGTGATCGAACGCACCTACGCTGTCACCGAGTTATCGATCCCCTACATCCCAGGGCTGTTGGCGTTTCGAGAAGGCGAGGCCATCGTCGAAGCGTTTCGACGCCTCGAGTGTGAGCCTGATTTGGCTTTGTTCGACGGCAGCGGGCGTATCCACTATCGGCAGGCTGGATTGGCAACCCACATGGGTGTCGTCTTCGAGCTGCCCGCAGTCGGGGTTGCAAAGCGACTGCTGTGTGGCGAACCACGCGAGGCCCTCGCAGACAGACCCGCAGGCTGGCGTACGCCAATCGAATCAACAGACCGCATACCCTGCCCGCCGGGAACCACCATTGGCTATGCGTATCAGTCCAGACAGTACGACTCGCCAAACCGGCATATCAACCCGCTGTATGTGAGTCCGGGCCACCGGGTGAGCGCCGAGACGGCCCTCGAGGCGGTGGCGGCTGTCGGCGGTGGATACAAACTACCCGAGCCGACCCGACTGGCCGACCAGTATGTCGGCGAGTGTAAGCGCCGACTCGACAGTTGAACGCAACTATCTGGCCCAAAAAGGCACATAATTAACACCCATCGGACAGAACAACAGGTGTGCAACCGAAGACGGTACTCATTACTGGCTGTTCGTCCGGCATCGGGCGGGCTGCGGCGCTCGCGTTTCTCGACGAGGGGTGGACGGTGTATGCGACTGCTCGCGATCCAAGCGACCTCGAGACGCTCGGCGAAGCAGGCTGTAACACCGACCGGCTCGATGTAACGAATCAAGACGATATCGACCGTGTCGTCGACCGCATTCTCGACGAAAACGGGGTAATTTCCTGTCTTGTCAACAACGCTGGCTACGGCCAGTTCGGACCGATAGAGGACGTTCCAATCGAACAGGTCGAAAAACAGTATGCGGTCAACGTCTACGGCCCACATCGACTGATTCGAGCTGTGTTACCACATATGCGGCGCGAAGAACGTGGGACGGTCATCAACATCTCGTCGGTCGCCGGCCGCGTTGTGTTTCCTGGCGGTGGCGTCTACTGTGGTTCGAAGTTCGCCCTCGAGGCGATGTCTGATGCCCTGCGGGCGGAACTCGAACCGTTCGGCATCGATGTCGTTCTCGTCGAACCTGGGCCGGTCACAACCAACTTCTCGAAGCGTGCCGGCAACGAAATCGAGGCGGCCGACCGCTCTGGGGCCTACGAGGACTTCTACGGTATTTTCGACGACACCGAAGCCATCGGTGGCGACGGGCCGGGAGCAGTCTCTCCACAGCGAGTCGCCGAAGACATCCTCAACGCCGCCAGTGCGACGAAACCAGTCGCCCGTGTGCCTGTCGGGACAGCCGCCCGCATCGGCGTGTTGGCTCGGTTCATCCCTGATGCGATCCGCGATCAGCTGTGGTCGGTGATCCGACGATTCACCTAGTCGGCCAAACAGGCAGCGACCACCCGGAGGGCCGATTCGCCGCGAACCTCGTCGGCCAAAAGCGGCACTCGTTTGACCTCACGGCCGCGAAACAGATCCGTTGCGACCGCCAGCGCGTTCTGTTGGACCTGCCAGCGTCGCTGGCAGAACTCACAGGATTCGAGATTGGGCGTGACAATCCACTCGGGGTTGATCTGTTGGTCTGTGATCTGCGAGAGGTTTTCCATTACGCGATTGACGACGAGCGTCTGGATGGGAATATCGAACGACCCGAGTTGATTGACCAGTCGCTCGGATTCGACAACGCTCATTTCTTCGGGAATCATCACGACCCGGAAATCCGTCTGGTCAGGATCTGATAACACACCACGCAGCCGTTCGATGCGCTCGCGGAGCTGTTGCATCTCTGCCATCGGATCGCCCTGCTCAGAGCCTGCGCCAAACATACCTTTGATTCCTTCAAACATGCCTTGCATCCGCTGGCGCATTTTTAGCACGCGGCCAACCATCGAATCCATCAACTCGGGCAACTCGAGCAACCGCAACGTGTGACCAGTTGGTGCGGTATCGACAATTACACGATCAAACCGCGGGTCGTCCAGATACTCGAGGAGTTGTCGCATCGCCACCGCTTCGTCAGCACCGGGCATCGAGCTACCCATTCCCATCAGTTCGGCCATCTCGTCGTCACCACCGAACATGTCTGCCATCGGCCCGAGTTGGTCGCCCATCTCACCCATACCGCCGAGCGGTTCGTCAGTGCCGAACATGCCGCCGTCGATCGCCTCGTCCGGGTCGATCTCGGCGGCCCACAGCGGAATCTCCTCGCGGATTCGGGTTGGTGTGGCCGGAATCGCCGTCTCGAGTGTATCCGAAAGCGAGTGGGCCGGATCAGTCGAGACAACAAGCGTCGCAACCCCACCGGCGGCACTTGAGAGTGCAGTGGCTGCAGCCATCGTCGTTTTTCCGACACCGCCTTTACCACCGTAAAGAACGTACTCGGGGGCACTGACGCCGGCCGGTAGCCCTGTTTCGGTTGCGGTGACTTCGACCGGTTGGGGGCCGTCGGTCGGCTGGGTTGATTCTGTGGGTGTCTCGTTGTCTGCTGTGTCGCCGTCGCCGAGTTCGTCGACGGCTTCGACATCAATATCGCTCATACGAACCGAGAGGCAAGCCGGCCATGTGAGCGCGTCGGTCGACAACAAACGAAACACCACTGCAAGCCGTACCGCGAGGCTACCGCGCGTCGAAATAACTCACCAACCGCTCGGCGGCTTGGGCTGTTCGAGGAGTGACGAGTGCGAAGCGAATCCACTCGGCTCGAGCCGTCCCGAACGTCGCACCCGGCATGCCGGCCACTCCAGCCTCGTCGATGAGTGTTTTGACATTGTCCATGGTTCCCGGAAACCCCTCGAAGCGCGCCAGTACATAAAAGCCCCCATCAGGCGTCGTATACTCTGCACCCGCGGCATCGAGCCCGTCAGTAAAGGCCTCAATACGACCGCACAACCGGTCGCGGGCGGCCTGATAGTATGCAGGGGTACTCTCGCGGTAGGCGTTGTAGACGGCCTGTTGGGCCGGCCGACTAGTCGTGACATTGGTCAACATATGCCGGGTTTTGGCTGCGTCGACAAGTGCTGGCGGAAAGATGCCGTAGCCGACCCGAAAGCCGGTGATCGCCATTGATTTCGAGACGCCGCTGGTGACAATGACGTTGTCAGCCTCGAGTGTGAGTGCGCTCTCGAAAGTCCCCGACAAGTCGAAATGATCGTAGACTTCGTCTACGACTACCAGTGCGTCGTGGTCGGCAGCCGTCTCGACGACCGCTCGGATGGCCTCGAGGTCGTAGACTGCACCGGTCGGATTGTTCGGTGTATTGAGCACGACGAGGGCGGTGTCGTCGGTGATGGCCTCGCAGGTGTCTGCACTGTCGAGCGTACCGTCCCGGTTGGCCTCGACAAGTCGGGGCTGGCCCCCAAGCATGGAAGTTTTCCCGAGGTAGTACGGATAGACCGGATCGATCAACACACACGTATCGCCGCGGTCGGATTCGAGCCCGCGGGCCATCCCGAGATAGTTGGCTTCGCCGGTGCCGTTGGTGATGATGATTCGGTCTGGATCGACCGCTCTGCGCTCGGCAATCTCGTGTTTGAGTGGTTTGAGACCGTCGCTCGGCGGGTACTGGAACTCGCTGGCGTCGCTGTCAGCGTATCTATGGAGGCCTTTTCTGATCGCTTCGGGTGGCTCCCAGTCGGGGTTGCCACTGACCATATCGATCACATCACCGTCGGCAGCGGCCGCATACTGCATGAGATGAAAGAATTGCGGCGTTTTGTACTCCATACTGAGGACTTTGGGGCTGTGATCGTCTTTCTTTCGTCCTGTGGTCAGCCGGATTCGTCTGTTTCGGACGCTCGGACGGTACAGACAGGGATATCCGCCGTTCGGACGACTTTTTCAGTGACACTGCCCAGCAGATATTTATCAATCCCGCTGCGACCGCGGGTACCCATGACGATCATATCGACATCGTCGCTGTATTCGAGAATCTGGGAGTAGGGATCGCCTTCTGTAATTTCGGTGACTCCCTCGAGGCCTTCGTCGGCGAGTTGTGATTCGTACGTTGCGAGGATCTCTTCGCCGCTGGTTCGCAGTGAGTTGATGTTCACACTCCCGGTTGCGCCCACGCCGGCGTAGGTCGTGTTGACGACATACAGCACGTGGAGTCGGGCATCGAACGCCTGAGCTAATGCGACAGCATGTGAAAACGTTGCTTCAGAGGCCTTGCTCCCGTCTGTCGGAAACAGAATATCGTCGTACATGAACAGCTATCTACAGACACAGCCGCCGAATAAGTCTTTAGGAACCAACAGCAGTTGAGGAAATCTATTGAAATATTTGCCTTGGAGGACTAACGGGTCGCACACAGTAGCCTGTTTTCGGTCATCTACAGTTGTGCTGCCGAGTGAACCCACCCCGAGGTCAAGCCTCGAGGCGACGGCCGAATACTCCAGTCGGAAACATACACATAGCTGGCTGTATATTCACTACTGGATGAACAAACGGGGCCACGTGCTGAATGCGGTGTTGTTGAGTATTGGCTTAGGTGCAGTGTTACAGCCGACATGGGATCTGGCGACCCTCGAGATGATCGTGAAACTCTCTGTGCCGGTCACCCTTGGTGCGTTGATGCCTGATGTGGATACAGCGTTCGGTAAACACCGCAAAACATTCCACAATCTGCCGATGTTGGCCGTATTTATCGCCTGGCCGGTCTATTTCGGGAACCTCCAGTACGTCTGGATCGGGGTAGCGACCCACTACATTCTGGATGTCGTCGGCAGCACCCGTGGGATCGCACTGTGGTATCCGTTTTTGAGCCAGGAGTACAACCTGCCGGTTGGGATTCCAGTTTCCTCGAGCAAGGCTGATCTGGTGACCGTGCTCGTGACGGCTGCCGAAATCGCCACATTCGCGGGAATTCTGTACTATGTCTGGCCGACAGCCGTCGTCTACGGCACTGAGATCTCCGCGCTCGTATTGTAACTCCAGGCCCACTGTGTTTGTGGTTCGTACAGCTTTCTTCTGCGTCCCTATTCGCCTCGAGCAGCTACTCGTCTGTCTCGAGTGTCTCGTTGACAGCCGTCTCTACCGGTTCGACCAGCCTTTCGACGACGGCATACGGGTCAGTCTCGCGGTGTTCGACCGACGCAACCAGCGACTCGAGGCCACCGCGCTGCTCGAGGACGGTTTCGGCGAGCGTGCCCAGGTCATTCCGGAGCAGGCGTTGAATCTCGGTTTGAGCCCGTCGGCGACGACGTCTCATGCCCTCGTCTGATTCGGATAAATGCCGGCGGTGTGCCTCGAGTGCGCCCCGGAGTGTATCGACGCCGACGCCTGTCGTCCCAACGGTTTGAATCACGGGTGGTGTCCACCCGTCGCCGGGAGCGTGGCTGTCGTCGGCCTCAGGCTCCGTGTTTTGGGTGGTACGCTCTGGGCCATGGTGGCCGCCAATCGCACCCACAGAGGAGGTTTCGTCCATATGAATCATCGCCTCGAGATCCGCGACGGTGCCAGCGGTTTCGTCCATATCGGCTTTGTTGACGACGAAGATATCGCCAATCTCGAGAATCCCGGCTTTCAGCAGTTGCACATCGTCGCCCGAACCAGGCTGGACGACGACCACGACCGTTTCGGCAGTCTCGACAATGTCGACTTCGTTTTGACCCGCACCAACGGTTTCGACGATGATTCGGTCTTTACCGAAGGCATCAAGCGCTTTGACAGCGTCCGCAGTCGCCATCGAAAGGCCGCCAAGCCGGCCGCGTGCGCTCATCGAGCGGACGAAGACGTCCATATCGCCGGCACTCGAACTCATCCGAATCCGGTCGCCGAGCACCGAACCGCCGCTGTACGGCGAGGAGGGATCAACCGCGATAATGCCGACTGTCTGGTCGTTGTGTCGGTACTGGCGGGTGAGTTTGTCGACGAGTGTGGATTTACCGGCACCGGGACTCCCTGTAATGCCGACGACTGCAGCATTTCCCGTTTGGTCGTAGAGTGCCGAAAGCAACTGGCGATATCCAGGAGTTCGGTTTTCGATTTTTGTGATCACGCGAGCCAACGCACTGTGGTCGCCCTCGAGGAGCGACTCATACAGCAACGCATCTTCCGTAGAGAGCCTCTCGAGAGCCATGCTATTCGGGGCCTGCGTGCTCGCGAACGAACTCGACGGTCTCTTCGATGGCAGTGCCCGGTCCGAACACCTCGGCGACACCTAAGGCTTTGAGTTCGGCTGTATCTTCCTCGGGGACGATCCCACCAACCAAAATCAGGGTATCTTCGAATGCGTTGTAGGATTTCAGCCCCTCGATCACGTTCGGAATAAGGGTGTTGTGAGCCCCCGAAAGAATCGAGATTCCCAGTACATCGACGTCTTCTTGAACAGTGGCCTGGACGATCTCGTCGGGTGCTCGGTGGAGCCCCGAGTAGATGACTTCGAAGCCGGCATCTCGAAACGCACGGGCGATAACGTGTGCGCCCCGGTCGTGGCCATCGAGGCCGACTTTCGCGACGAGACATCGGGTGGCCCGCTGTGTCTGATCTGCGCTCATAAGTTATTGTTGTTCGTGAAGGTTTTGAGACTACCGGCGGGGAAACTCGAGGCTGCCGGCGGGTGAGCCAGCACAGAACTTCTGGGTTGCATACACCCGGTTGTCCGCAGTAATCACGACACCAATGCCGCTTTCGTCGAACGATTCACGGAGTACGTTCTCGCGGTGACCAGGCGAGTCCATCCACTGTTCGACCAGATGCTCTGCGAGTGTTGCTTCATCGTCGGCAACGAATCGCTCGCCGTCGACATCGACTGGCTCGTCTATCCACGATTGGGCGACGTTTTCGCCACCAGCCGAACAGCCTGCTTCCTCGAGGCGGTCGGCGGGCGTCACGCCATCCGGGCTCTCGTGGCCGACGTACCCCTGGTCGATCATATCGGCACTGTGTCCGCGGGCGACTGTGCGAAGGTCTCTATCGTCTTCCAGTGGTTGTAGGCCTTCGGCAGTTCGTTCGTCGTTGATTGCCTCGTGGATCAGCTGCTCGGTTTCGGCTTCGTCGGCCACACTCGCGGTTTGTTCGACCGATTCGTTGGTCGTCTCACGATCGTTGGACGGGTCGGCCGGCGTGTCAGTAAGTGGGCTGCTGAGGCCGTCGACGGAGATATCTGAGCCAGGATTGGTCTCAGCTAACTCGTCGGCCAGCGGGCCAACTCCGAGAAAGCCGCCGGTTGCAACGAGGCCGACGATAACCAGCGAAATCAACACCACCCGACCGAGCAGCCGAAACAGCGTATCAAACAGTCGGATCATGTAGGTTTGAGCCGGCGTCTATCTGGGGAACTATCATTGGAGGGCAACTCTCGGCTACGAGATGCAACTCGAGAGCAGTACCGACAGTTGAGCACCGATGCCTGTTAATTTAATTCAGCATGGCCGAACTGTTGTTTAGACGGAATCTCACTCAGAGAGACAGCCGCGCTGCTCAGAAGCTGAAAATCCGCAAAACGGATCTGCGCCGATACCGCGACGCGTCGTTACCGCACAGTGGGCGAACGCCTTAGAGGCGTTCGACGTTGGCCGCTCGTGGACCCTTCGGGGATTGTTCGATGTCGAACTCGACGTCCTGACCCTCTTCGAGGTCCGGGCCGCCAACGTCTTCCAT
>SL_4KL_010_BRINEDRAFT_10001521_pt1 | contig 12816 bp, 26 predicted proteins | sample SodLak_010_BRINE_2_FD_10664 | JGI IMG/M metagenome (IMG submission 10664)
TCATAAGAAGTATAATATATTTTTAATTATTTGTCAAGTTAATTTTTGAATTGTGTTAGCTAATGGTATGAAATTTTTCTCTATAGCAGTATAACAATCTGAAATTTCTTCTTGCAATTCATCATCATAATACCTTATGAGCCATACTCTCCCTTTACAATTTATACATTTATCGCCTCTACCACAATATCCCAACAATTCTTTAATAATGAAAACAATTTCTTTTTCTACAATAAATAATTTCATACCTTTTTTTAACTTCATCATTATTATATCCTCCTTTGTAATTTCATATTTTATTCTCCTTCATAAGAAGTATAATATATTTTTAATTATTTGTCAAGTTAATTTTTGAATTGTGTTAGCTAATGGTATGAAATTTTTCTCTATAGCAGTATAACAACCTGAAATTTCTTCTTGCAATTCATACCTTATGAGCCTTACTCTCCCTTTACAATAAGGAGTATTATATTGCCCACAATCAATTTCTCTCCCACAAAAATTAGAGAACTCTGTAATTTCTATTTTTTCTTCATAATCAGCAGAATCTAAAATTAATTTCATTCCAACTTCTAATTTCATTAGTTTAACCTCCTAATAGAATTATTTAATATCATAATTAAACCTTCTTCAATGTTTTTATTAATACTCTTTACACAAGGATATTTTTTCCTATTATTTTTCACATTTTCTATCCATAATTCTCCCTTACAATTACTACACCTCATATCATCATCACCAGCACAAGATATTCTTACTCTATTTATTTTATATATATTATTAGAATTATGTTTTCCAGTTTGTTGTTTTAATCTCATACCTTTTTTAAACTTCATTAATTTAACCTCCTAATAGAATTTTTTAAAAAAGAATACCTACCTGTTTTTATTTGCTTTATTATTTTAGAGGTACAAGGGACATAGAACTTTTTACTATAAGTATTTATCATTTTTAGCTCTCCCTTACAATTAGAGCAGGGTGTATTCCCACAAGAACCTCTTACTTCTAATATTTTATATACTTTTGAATGTTTTTTATTATTTGGGTATTTTATTATTCTCATACCTTCTTTAAACTTCATTAATTTAACCTCCTTACTGAATTATTTATTATTTTATATCTCCTATGCAAAAAGTCTAAATCAGTACATTCCTGTATTGCTGCAGACTTTCCTCCTTTTATCAATCGTAATTTATAATAATTTTCAGTAATGTTTTCTATTTTATATATTCCACCACAACATAATCTTTTTAATAACATACCTTTTTTAAACTTCATTAATTTAACCTCCTTTATTTAAAAGCCTGTAAAGTTTTTTCTGATAATGTTTTTTCATCAGCTTTGATATATCTTTGTGTAGTTTGTATATTGCTATGTCCAGCAATTTCAGCAATAGAATATATATCCATACCTTGCTGGTATAGATAAGTAAAACAGCTTGCCCTTAAATCATGAGGACTGATATCTTTTCCTATCATCTTACCTGCTTTTTTTATATCTTTCATAGCTTGTCTTTTACCTAATCTTTTGTTAAATTTTGAAATAAAAACAGGTGTTTCTTTATGAGTTTTTAAATAATTTTTAACATAAGTGTAATAATAATAGTCCATATAAACATATCTTGTTTTTTTACCTTTAGCTTTTTTAACTTTAATTTTTACATATTCTTCTTTTTCTTCAATATTTTCTCTATTCAGGTCTACAAGTTCTCCTATTCTTAATCCAGATTGAAATAATATGGATATCATAGCTTTTAATCTTTTTTTATCTAAACCTTTTAACAATTCTTTAACCTCATTTTCTGTTAAAATCTCTCTCTTTTTACCCTGCTGTATTCGTAATAATTCTCTATTAAGGATTGTATTAACTTCTCCAGTAGTTCGTCTTATATATGAGTAATAGGATTTAATAGCATTAATTTTTAAATTAACTGTAGTTGGTTTATTACCTTTACCCAATAAATGTTGGACAAACCAATCAATATCTTCAATATCAGTATTTTCCAAATCTTTGTCTATAGCATTTTGAAATTGTTTAACCGCTCTAGTATAGGATTTTACTGTGTTATCAGCAAAACCTCTTGATTGTTTTAAATAATTTGTAAATTTATCGATACTCATATTTTCCCTCCTTTAACTCTGATTTAAATTTTTTTAATAACCTTAAATATATTTGCCTAACATTTTGATGAGAGCATTGTAATATATTGCTAATTTCTCGATAAGTTTTATCTTCAAAAAGTCTTTTTTCTACAATAATTTTATTTCTTTCAGAAGGTATATTAGAAATAAAATTTATTAATTGATTTAACAATTCTTTATCTATAACATTTTGCTCTAAATTAAACTTATCTTCAATTAGCCTTAAAATTCTCCCATCATCTAGAATTTCATTATTTATCCCAGATTGTTCCAATTTTTTAATATAATCTATTCTGTTATATTTTAATCCAGCATATAGATAAGTATGGAAATTACCTTTATCTTCACTATACTTATCTTTTAGCTGATAAAACTTTAGCAATTGCTCATTAAACAAATCTTCATCAATCGTTCCTCCTTGATACAATTTACTTTGGTTTACTATTAGAGGGAAATATTTCCCCAATAATTTATCATTAGCATATTTTAGTATTGTTTTAAATTTTAGCATATTCTACCTCCTTTAAATCTAATTGAATATCTTGTCTATAATCATTATACGATATTTTAAACAAAATGTCAAGTGGTTTCTGTAAGTTAATATCTTGATTATAATTAAACCAGATACCATCTTTATTGTTAATATTAAATTGCAAATGCTCCCCAGTTTTTGTAGTCTTGTAATCAGATAGATAAATATTTCTCAATTTAAACAAAGGTTTTGGATTACCTGCCCCAAAAGGTGCCAATAATTGTAATTTATTATAAACATTTAAGGTAACTTCCTCAATAGATTTTAATTCTAAATCAGCAGATTTTTTCTCATATTTTAAATCTTCTGTAAAATCTTCAAGAAATTCTTTAAATAAATGGAATTTATTTTCTTTTAGTTTATAACCTCCAGCATATTTATGCCCCCCAAAATTCTCAAAATAACTTTCAATTTTGCTAAGAGTTTGTACACAGTCCAGAGGGTTTAAAGTTCGAGCAGAGCCTTTATTATTATGATTAACTAAAAATGCAGGTTTATGAAATTCTTCTTTTAACCTGCCTGCAATTAGACCTGTAATACCAGCAGGGTACTCATCTTTAATAACAATTACATTTTTAGATTTATCAACTTTTCTCTTTAATTTTTTATAAATTTGTTTTACTTTTATTTTTCTTTTATTATTAATTTCTTTTAATTTTTTAGTATTTTCTTCAACATTAATATTATTTAGTATTTGTAGAGGTAAATCACTACACTCTAATCTATTCGCTGAATTAATCATAGGAGCTATCAGATAGCCTATATTGCCCTCATTTAACTTCTCTAAACCCAATACCTCCATCATAGTTTTAAGTGGCTTAAAAGGCTGTTCAGCCGATTTATGAAGTCCTATTTTTGTAATTATTCTATTTTCATTTTTAAGTGGTACTACATCAGCAATTGTCGCAATTGCAATTAAATCTAAATATTCTGTAAACATTTTATCATTTGCTATTGCACAAATTAATTTAAAAACAACACCTGCCCCGGATAAATCCCTGTATAGATAATTACCAACTTTTGGGTTTATCCATAAACAATCTGGAGGATTATCTGATTCGTGGTGGTCAGTTATTATTACATCAAGTCCATTATCTTTGAGTTTATCTACCTCATTATTATTACTGATACCACAATCTACAGTTATTACTAAATCATAATTATTTTTTATAATATTTTTAATTTCAATATCAGTTAATCCATAACCATATTGCCTTTTACTAATTTGGATATTTACATTTTCTGTAAGTTTTGATAAATAATGAAAAAGAGCAAAACCCCCAAAAATTCCATCTACATCATAATCGCAAAATATTAAAATATTCGAATTAAAACTTATATGAGTATTTATATCAGCCACTACTTTTTCCATATTTTCCATATAAAAAGGGTTGTATAAATCTCCTAATTGTGGATTAATAAATTTAGCAGGATTTTTTATATTTCTTTTCTTTATAATAGTTTCATAAATTTCTTGACTTGTCAATATTACACCCTCCTTATTGAATTTTTATACATAGATAATTCATCAGCATAAAAATAATTTATACTACCACTTTTATCCAACTTTACTTCAACTTCAAAATATATATCAGCATAGTCTATAATAACACCTATTTTTCCATTAAATTTATCATAAAAAGATTCTGACATAGTATATTCTGAAATAAGTCGTGGATTTTCTAGGTTTATAATAACTTTATCTCCTACCTTCATTATTTTAACCTCCTTAAAGGGAGAGCAGATAACCTACTCCCCCTATATTAAATTAAGTTATAATACTCATATCCAGTAATTTATCTGTTTCTGATTCATAATGAGAAGTTTTACAAAACCCACAAATAAACAATTGTAAATCTTTATGATAAAATATAATTTCTTCATCTTGATGATAATAATATCCACAATCAAAGCACCAGGTATAATTTTGTTTTTCTTGATGATTTAACTCCCCAAATTCTTCTTCATTTAATATTGACATATCATTTTCTTTATCTTTTTTTTCATCTTTTTCTTTATAAATTTTAACATTTTTTGGTAATATTTCTTTAACTTTTTCTTCAAATGATTTTGTATTCCCAAATTGATTAAAATATTCATTTATTTTCCCTTCATTACAAAACTTACATACATTAAAAGCTAATTCTGTTACTTTCTCATTTTCAATAACTTTTACATTTCTCTTTTTTCCGGCTTTTATTCCAAAATTATCTCTATACCATATACCACAACAATCACATTTAGTATATTGTTTACCATAAAATTGAGGTTTTTTAGGTTTAAAATCGTATCTATTTAAATACTTACTTATTTGCTTATTATTATTATTATAATAATTACCTTTTTTCCTATAACCTGTAGTATATGCTATTGCAGTAAAGGTTTCTTGATTAACAAACTTTTTTTCTTGTAAATCAAATTCATAAATTAAATTTTCTTCTATTTGTCCAATGAAAGTTCCGAATTGAGTTTCTTTTTCCCAACCTTCTCTAATCATTTTTTCTAAACTTGCATAAATTAAGTTCCCTGACTGACTATAAAGAATTTTTAAAGGATTNTTATGTCTTAATAAATATAATTTATCAGTTGTAATATCNAGTATAGACAGAGCAAAACTGCCTGATAGTTTTTCACAAACTTTTTTAACTACCTCTATGTTAAGAGGGTTTTCTCCCTTTTCTTTTTCCAGTTGCTGGACTATACTAAATGAATCAGTTTCAATATCAGTTTTATAAGTTCTATTTACTTTATCATTACTGATTATTCCATTATGAGCCAACACAATACTATTATCATTACTAATAAAAGGGTGATTATTTTGATTTTGATTTTCATCTCCTTTTGTTGTTTTTCTAGTATGTCCCAGATAAAATTCTCCATCAGTTGGCAAATTTCCCCATTCAAACTTACTTGCTTTAACAGCGTTTTTATGAATATAAATTTTATCACTTGTTAGAGTTGCAACACCAGTTGCATCTTTACCCCTAACTTCACCTGCAATTCCCATTTTTTTAAGTTTTTCTACATCAGTAATATTAGTTCCAAAGATACTGCACATAATTATTCTCCCCTTTCAAGATTTTGTGATATTCTATTCAGATATTCTTTAAATTCTTCTTTATCTTGCCCTGTATATTCACCAGATAGCAACATATTAAAGTCTAAATCTTGTCTAATTTCTGCCTTTCTCTCTGCAATTTTTTCTACAACTCTGTGTTTTGAAGTATAATCTTCATTTTGATTAATATCATTATAGCAAGTGGTATCTCTCAAATTTTCTTTTTCTTTATCAAAATCAATTGTAATTTCTGCTGGTATATTAGTTATTTGACTTCTTATACTATTTAGTAATTTATGAGATTTTACTAAGTTCAATTTTGTATAATCTGTTCTTGAAAGTAATTTTGATAAAGTCTTATTATTAACTCCTAAGGCATATAATAAAGCACAACTTTTAGTTGCAATATCATTATAATTATCAAGAGTTTCCATTAAATTATTTATTATAGTCCAATCTACATTTTTAATTGTATACATAATCTTATCAATTAAATCTAAATAATAAGGTGTATTTCTGTAATTACCTTCAAAATGTCTTAATTCCATGCTACCTCTATAAAAGTAACTATGCAGATTAATACCATAATATCTTGTCATATTATATTTTTCACCCCTTGTTTCAAAATGTTCATTGTACCAATTTGCCATTAATTTTTCTTTCAATCTTTTACTATTTTCTTTGTTTATTTGTTTATTTTTTAGTCTGTATTTGATTTCTTCCACAGTTTGTAAAAAATTAGTTCTAGCGTGGTAAATAGATTTACTATACCCTCCATCACGATACAATTCTCCATTTAATTTATCGATAGTTCCTACCCTAAAGGAAGGTATAATATCAAAGATTACATCTTCAAAAGTTATCAAAAAACTAATCAACTTAAAAAAAGTTTCATCTTCAAAACCTCTACCTTTATTACTTCCTAGCCCAAAATCACTAAAATGGATATGAGTTCCACAAGTTCTTTTATAAGCAAAATTATGAGAAATTAAATTTGGAATATTATCAAATAAATCTATAAGAAGTTTATTTGCTTTTGCACAACCCCGATAAACAAATTCATCATTATTCTGTTTATCTTCAATTTGAAAACTGTTATCAGTAGTTCGCCTAAATCGTGATAATTCCAAATTACCATTCCAACCCCCTTCAATTTCTAAACCAAATTTTGTATCAGTTAAAAAGTTAAAATTACTAATATCTTGTATTTCTTTATAATTATCTTCAATAAATTTTTCAACATCAAAGAACTTGTTTATATTTTCTGTTACAAAACTTTCTAATGATGCTTGAATTTCAAACAATGGTACTAAAAATTTATCACCATCACAATTTACAATAAAGCACTCTTTTTCTTCTTCTTCCCCTCTAAAATTAACTGTTTCTATTGTTCTTTCATTTACAAAACCTGTTTTTTCTACCATATTATAATCTTCATCATCATCATTTTCAATAAATGTAAATGTAACTTTTTTTCCAGTAGGGAAAGTTTGGAAAATAAAATCATAAGTATCTTTATAATTCAAATATTTTCCTAATTCTCCTTTATCAGTAACACCAAATACATTCTTTTTAATTTTTTCAATTGATTTTTCACGCAATTTTTCCCTGATATCCATTTTTTTACCTCCATCTTTTTTGGTAATTTTGAAAAACTTGATAATACTGTTCTAATTCGTACACTTTGAGTATATCACGAATATTACAGCTTGTCAAGCGAGAATGACTAATTTTATACTTATTTTGATATATTTTTTGTAGTAGTTTTGTAAAAACTTTAATTAAGTCTAAATCAGGAGGAAAAATTCTAGTTTCTACTGAGCCTAAATCCCACAATTGTCTAAGTTTTATGATATGAGACGCTTCAAAATCTCTTTCTTCACTTGCATTTACCCCTCCCCTTGCTTGAAATCTTGTTCTTAAATTGTCTATACTTGTACTGAATTGCAAGTCCTCCATTATAAACCTACCTAAATTACAGAATGCTTTATTTGAGTAAGCAAAATGTGTTTTTCTTCTTTCCCTAAAAAATCTTGTAAAAGGTGCTAGTGAAAAAAATAAATTTGGTAAAAAACTTTTTAGTTGTTCTATCTCCCACTCTTTACCAAAAGGTGATATATGAATATGCAATCCACATTTATTAGGTAGATAATCAAACTCATATTTTTTTAAAAAATCAGTAAATATTTCTAAATGCTCAAATACTCTATCATCTGGTATTGGTTTTGCTGATTTAAACTCATATTCATCTTGATAATAATCATTATAAAGACTTGCAGTACCATCAGTTGCAATTTTAACTTCTGATAATACTTTTCTTGCATATTCTTTTGTATGATTTTCTTTTAAGTTATTTTTTAATGCACTAACTTGACCATTTGTACTCATATTTAAATATTTTCTTGGTATTCCCCCTTCAATTTCAAAACCGAACCTCATTTCACTCATTTTTTATACCTCCTTTTTCAATTCAAATATAGTGTAACATAATTTAAATTATTTGTCAAGCTATTTTTATAATTTTTTTATACTATTATTACTTATAATTTTAACTGCATCTGGGTAATCCCTTAATAAATCATAAGTTAATGTATTTTTATCACAATCATTATTTATAGACTTAAAATTTATACTATAATTATTTTTTCTTATTATCTTACAAATAGTATCTTTTGTAAATTGATTGGTTGTTACATCAAGTCCTACTCCCCTTAATTTGATTAGCATTCCTACTTTTAATACATTAAATATATTCATTTAGTTTAACCTCCTTATTGTATTATCTTTGTACTTAAAATATTTAGATTTTACATTATATTCAATCCCTTCTTCTCTTTTAAGTTCAGAATGATTTAGTATTTTTATTCTTATATCAAAAGTACGCCCACTACCATAAATTTTTACTACCTTCATAGTAGCTTGACTTGTAGTAATACCATATTGTTTATCAGATTCAGGTTTACCAATTATAATATCACCTATTTTAAACTTCATTTATCTAACCTCCTGTAATTTGATTAATATATCATCTAATGACATTCTAAATATACCTAAATCATTTAACTTTTCATTAAATTCGACATCATCTTCAGCCCGGCTTGATAACTTTAATAATACTTCTTGCAATTCTTCTAGTTCTTTCATTTTTATTCCTCCTTCTAATATTATTAATTAACCCTAATTTTGTCTTTTTTTTTGATTCTGGTTTTACTATAACACAAAAATTTAAACTTGTCAAGGTAAAATTTAATTTTTTTTGCTCGGTTAGCAAGTAGTTTCTGTTATAGTAAAAATCGCTCGGTTAGAAAGTAGCCGCTGTTATTATATATAATGTAGGGAATTTAATTATTTGAAAATTCTCCTATTTCTCCCAATTCTGTTCTTTCCAGTATTCTCCATTCTTGACATACTTTTCCTGTATAATTATCCTGTATACCTATCCATAAAGATTTTACATTTTCTGGAAGTAATAAGGTATAATTATTCATAGCAGGAATAGTTATCAGAATATTTTCTAATTGACATAAATATCCAAAAAATAAAATAAATAAAATGTATAAAATTTCCATATATTTTTCCTCCTTTTTGCTGTTTTTCACTATGTATAAGTATACACTATTTCTGCATATTTGTCAATAAATATTCATAAAAAATTGCAGTAAATTTTTGCCAAAAAATCTCTACATTATATATATATATAGGGAAAACTTTTTTAAATAAATTTCAAATTATCCTTGACAAAGTATAAAAGGTATGTTATGATTAATGCACAAGATAAAAAAAATACTGAAAAGGAGAGGATATCATGCAGGAGAAAACAATTGCCGAATATGCAGAAATTGATGTATGCAGAGCATACTCTGCATTGACAGGAAAGAAGAAATATCGCAAATACTCTAGAGATGAAGTGCTAGAAGAACACAGGGAAGAGTTAGAAGAAGAATTGAATATTATAACAAATTATGTAAAAAACTATATTGTAAATTCTACAGAAAAAAAATCCAAATTAAATAATCTAACAATTAAAATATCCGGTAGACTGACAAGAGCATTAGCAAATGTAAGGACAAGGACAAAAATTATTAAATTTAATCCGGCAATTTTCTCCTTAGATTTGTCAGAAATTGTAAATACTGTGTTGCACGAATTAGCTCATATCCAGCTAAATAAAGGAGATGATGAACAAGAATTTATAAACTTTTGTAGGGAAAGCGGTATTGATTTAGCTTATCATACTGAAAAATCAATTGCTACATCATATGAAACATACTGTAATAATTGTCAAAAAGTAATTGCGATAAGATACAAAAGGAGTAAAGCAGTTAAATCAATACAAAATGAAGAAAAAACATATATTTGCAAAAAATGTAAAAATACTAATTTAGAAATTCGAATTGAATCACCAGAATTATCTTGACAAATAAAAACAAGTATGGTATAATAATATTAGAGAATGAAAGGAGGGAATAAAAAATGATTGTTACTTTTGAAAATGGTAGTATTTTTCCGGAAGTTAAAATTATAGTTTTTGAAGGAGATTGTGTTTTTATAGACGGAATGAAATTTTTTAAAACAGTATTTTAACAATTAGAAAGGAGGATAATTAAATGTATAATCCCACAGAATATGATGAATTTAGGAATTTTTTAGAAAAAGAAATTGAAGATAAATATCCAGCTATTTACAATCTGAATATAGATTATAGTATAGGATATACAAAAAGTGATTTTTTAGTTGTAAAAAGAGGAGAGTATAGCAAAGGATTAAATAATAAATATCTACAAGATGAAATTCCAGAGATTGAAATATTTTTAAATTATCTACAAAATAACAATATTTCTGAATATTATAGTAAACCAGATGATATTTTAATCCATTGCAATATCCAAAATGGTAATAGAATTGTTGTAGATTTTGTAGATTTATATGATTTTTTGGAAAAAGTATTAAACCATATTTTTAGAAATAATTGGAAAGAAAAACTGCAAGAATTACTGCAGGATAAAGATTGGTATGAAGAACAATTACAAGAGTATGAAGAATCTGGAAAAAAAAGTATTTATTTCCAGCAATATTTTGAGTCATTATTTTCCAGAAGTATTAGAGAAATTGAAAAAATTGAAGAATTATATTTAGAAAAATCTGTAAAAAAAATATTAAGAAATTGCCAAAAATATATTATGAAAAATTCTTGACAAAATAAATAAAGTATAATAATATATAAATAGAGAAGGGAAGGAGGGAAAATAATGATTAAATGTAAAAAATGTAATTCTAAAAATATTCAAATAATAACAGAATTGCATAAAGTTAAAGGAGAAATTATAAATATAATAGATAAAGGATATTTGTGTTTAAATTGTGATTATCAAAATATAAAGGAGGAAAATTAAATGAAAGCAAAAAAAAGAATGATTAAAAAATGGAATAAATTAGTGAAAGAATATAAGGAAGATGAAAAAATAAATTTGAATTATAGTGTTTTTGTCCTTGAACAGCTGTTTAGGATATCACTTCAAAGTAATGAATATACTGCTAATATTTTACAAAAAAAAATTAGGGAAAAAATTTAGGAGGAAAGAAAATGGTAATAAAAACAGGAGGGAAATATGATTTAAGATTTACAAAACATTTTATTTCTAATATTCAGAAAAGAAATATTGATATTAATAAATTAAAAAAAACATTCAAGAAATTTGTAGATAAAAATAAAAGTAATTTAAGGAAATTAGAAAATAATAATTGTGAATATGCTATTGTAGACTATATAACAGGACTAACAATCCTGTTAGATGTACATTCGGGACAGATACATTTAATTAGTATTTTTCCGGCTAAAAGCAATCAGTATTTTAAAAATACTCATAGAATTAAGACAAAAAAAATTGTATTATAAAGTTTTTAAAAAACACTTGACAATGTATAGTATTTATGGTATAATTAACTTAAGAAATAAAGAAAATACAAATTAAAAGGAGTGTTAAAAATGTTAAAAAAAGATATAGAATGGTTAAAAGAAAAAAGAGAACAATTAGTAAAAAAATATAATAAGAATACAAATAATGAAAAAGTAAAAAAAGAATTATTAAAAGTAAACAAAATAATATGTCGAAACAATTAAAAAAAAAATAAAAGGAAGGAGGAATAAAAATGTTAAAAAAAGATATAGAATGGTTAAAAGAAAAAAGAGAACAATTAGGAAAAAAATATATTAAGAATACAAATAATGAAAAAGTAAAAAAAGAATTATTAAAAGTAAACGACATAATTAGTTTTTTGATAACTTTTGAATATGTCGAAACAATTAAAAAAAATAAAAGGAAGGAGGAAAAATTATGAAAAAAGCAGTAACATATATACCTACAAAAAATAATGAAGGAGAAGAATTTTCTGAAAGTTTAATTGAAGAATTAAAAAATAGAATTATAGAAATTTCTGGAGGATTGACAGAAAAAGGTAAAGTGAAGGGATATTGGCAAAATCCTGCAGGAGAGATATTAGAAGATATAAATAGACAATTAGACATCGGTATACAGCAAGAAGATTTAGACCGCCTCAGAGAGTTACTAAGAGACTATAAAGATATTTTAGAGCAAGAAAGTATGTATTTAGAGTATAATGGAGAAATTGAATTTCTTTAAAAAATTCTTGACAAATTGTTAAAAGTATGATATTATATAAGTACACTAAAAAATTAAAGGAGTGTTAAAAATGAGTGGCTACACAACTTATACAATTGTAATCCCGGGCAACCGATTTGGTGATTATCTATCGGAAACAATGGAAGGATATTATACCAAGTGGCAGGTGAAGGTGCTGACACAAGGCAGCGGCAACCTGAAGTCTAAGCGGATTACTAAGGTTCAAGTTAAAGAAATAAGTCTAGCCGATTATGAAATAGACAAACGAACAATTAACCGCACAAAAGAGTTTTATGACCAGTATCATAAAGCCAAAGGCGACTATCCGAGTTGGCTTGAAGATTTGGAAGCAAAATAAAAGGAGTGTTAAAAATGTTAAAAAAAGATATAGAATGGTTAAAAGAAAAAAGAGAACAATTAGTAAAAAAATATAATAAGAATACA
>SL_4KL_010_BRINEDRAFT_10001522_pt1 | contig 12806 bp, 11 predicted proteins | sample SodLak_010_BRINE_2_FD_10664 | JGI IMG/M metagenome (IMG submission 10664)
CAACCAATCAGATGAACACCCCTCAGGTTGAACCAGGAATATCTGGTTCAACCATCTCTCCGCCAGCTGGCGGAGAGATTTCTGACTACCCTCAACTCGAAGAGTATATACGAATTGCCATAGAAGAGAACCCGGAGCTCCATTCCCTGCGTCATCTTTATGAAGCGGAGAAAGACCGTTCACGGGAAGTAGGTGTGCTGCCGGATCCGGAGTTGACTGTGATGTACGATTTCAACCCGATGATGTCTGAATCCCAACTGGGACGCTTTTCGGTGTCGGCGATGCAGATGTTTCCGTGGTTTGGATCGCTTGGAACGATGCATGATGCGCAGCGGGCTGCTGCAGAAGCGGATCGGGCACAAATCGATGTTCGTCAGCTCGAGATACTGCGTGATCTGCAAATCGCCTGGTTTGAGATTGCTAAAGTTGAACAGCAGATACGAATTGTGAATGATCAGATTGAGCTGGTTCGGGAGCTGGAAAATCTTGTGGAGATTCGGTACGAAACCGGAGGTGCTGCACAGGCAGATATTTTGCGAATCCAGATGGAGGAAGAGCGGCTCAAAAACCGAATCGAAAATCTGGAAGATCAGCTCATACCACTAAAAGCCAACTTTAATGAATATCTGAACCGTACGTCTGACTCGTATGTAGAAACCACCGAGCAGATAGAAACGCAAGAGTTGCTTTACAGCGATGACCAAATCCATCAGTTGGTACGGGCAGAAAACCCCCGGTTTGATGGAATTGAATCCCGCGGAAATGCACTCGATCAGCAGCAGCGAGCTGCACAGCTTGACGGTCGACCATCCTTTGGGCTCGGCCTGGAAGTAATGGGCCGCGATTTCGGGCCGATGTCGATGTTTCCCGATGCTACCGAGAGCTTTATAGGGATGGCAACGGTTCGTCTGCCCATTTTTCGTTCTCGTACACAATCTCAACAACAGCAAATTACCAGCCGAAAGCGTGCGCTCGACTCTGAACTCCTTCAAACCGAAAACCGGCTTTCTAGCGAAGTGGAATCGGCACTGGAAGAGCTGAGAAAATCAGAACGAAATTTGCGGCTGCTGGACGAAGAACTCGTTCCCCGCGCACAGCAGGCCCTCGATATCCTCCGTGATGAGTATTCCGTAGGCCGGGCACGGTTTGATGAACTCCTGCAAATTCAGCGCGAACTGCTCGACCTGGAGCTGGAGCGAATTGAAGCAGTTGTGGGTCAGAACAGGTCCGTAGTGCGGATTGAAAGTTTGATTGGGAGGACGGGGCAGTGAACAGTATTCAGTGTCAACAGTGTGTCAGACATCATAAAAGATTCCGACACACTGTTGGCACTGTTCACTGACACACTGTTTAACTGTAAAAGATTTAAATAATAAACACACAACACCATGAACATCACAAAATCACAAATTATCACATATACCGCCATACTGGTTACCGGGCTATTCCTCGGATGGCTGATCTTCGGCGGATCACATGATCATGACCCGCATGCCGGCCACGATCACGAAGTGACTACAGAAAACGGCGAAGAGGTGTGGACCTGCTCCATGCACCCATCCGTTCGCGAGGACGGACCCGGCTCATGCCCGATCTGCGGGATGGACCTGATTCCTGCATCCTCCGAAGAGCGCGAGGATGACTACAGCATGGTAATGACCGAAGCCTCCATGCAGCTCGCCAACATTCAAACCACGCCGGTAATTCGTGAGCGCCCGAAACGGGAATTGCATCTTCCGGGCCGTGTGGAGATTGATGAGCGGCGGATCAGCTATGTGACGGCCCACTTTGAAGGTCGCATACAGGATGTGGAGATCAACTATACGGGTGCCCCGATTCGCGAGGGTGAGGTGATGGCTACCATCTACTCTCCGGAACTGGTTTCCGCCCAGCGGGAGCTGCTGGAAGCAGTGAAGGTGAAGGATCGAAATCCCGGTCTGTATGAATCGGCCGTGCGAAAGTTTAAGCTGTGGGAGTTTACCGATGAACAAATTCAGGACATTGTTGACCGTGGTGAGGTGATGCGAAATATGGAAATCCTCTCACCGGTAGATGGATTTGTAATGAAGCGTAATGTAGTAGACGAGCAGCATGTGACGGAAGGGTCTGTCATCTACGAAGTGGCGAACCTTGATCACCTCTGGGTAACGTTTGATGCCTACGAGGAAGATATGGGCTGGCTGCAGGAAGGATCAGAAATTGAATTCAGAAGCCGGTCAAATCCGGGTAGCAGCTATACGGCCAGTGTGGATTACATTGACCCCACCTTCAACCCGCAAAAAAGAACCATCCGTGTTCGAGCTGATGTGGAAAATGCCGATCACTCTCTGCGTCCCGAAATGATCGTGCGTGGTGTGGTTCAGTCTGAAATGGACGAGGAGAAATTGTTGGTTCCGGCATCGTCCGTTCTTTGGACAGGCCCGCGTTCTCTTGTTTATGTGAAAGACACCTCCGCCGACACCCCAAGATTTGAGGTAAAAGAGGTTGAGCTGGGCAGCCGAACCGGAGATTATTATATCATTGAGGAAGGCCTTGAAGCCGGGCAGGAAGTTGTGTTCTACGGCAATTTCCGAATCGACAGTGAATTTCAGCTGGCCGATCGCTTCAGCATGATGAATCGCGAACCGGGAACCGGAGCTGCGCCCGGAGGTCATGATCATGGGCAGATGGATGGTGATGGCGATGATATGGAAGAGCACGACCACTCAGAGGCGGACCATGACTCCTTTGATGATGTGCCTGATGATTTTCGTGCACAACTGACCGAAGCGATTGAAATCTACATTCGCGGCAAAGATGCTTTTATCGATTCGGACCTTGAGGAGGCTTCATCAGCGTATGAGGCGTTCATCACCAAGCTGGAAGAAATAGGTGAACACGGACTCTCCGGCGATGGACATGAGGCGTGGATGGAGAGTTACAATTCACTCAAAGAGTCAGCCACTCAAATTATAGAATCTGATGATGTTGATGAGGCACGCTCCCCATTCCGAACACTTTCCGATGAGTTGATCGCGGCCGTGCAGATGTTCGGCATCGACGGGGCGGTCTACCATCAGTACTGCCCGATGGCGTTTGATGATGAGGGCGCAACCTGGCTTAGCAATGATGAGCAGATTCAAAATCCCTATCTGCCGGATACCATGTTGGGCTGCGGAGAGGTGATTGAAAGGTTAGAAAATTAGTCGTGAGTCTTGAGTCCAGAGTCGTGAGATTTCTTGTTCTTTCCTCGTCCGGTGCTCTGCACCGTGACGTAATCCTTTAACTCTACTGACAGTTTAAAACACAAATTTGAATTTCAACAAAACGTTAAACACAGATACACTATGAAAAAAGCAATAATCACAGCATCACTCTTTTTCTTTATTTGTCTCGGAACTCTATTTGCCGAGGGACACGATCACAATTCAGATGACTTTGAATCGGAGTTCACCGAGCTGATTGAATCTTACCTGGTTCTTAAAGACGCCCTGGTTGAATCTGATGCTGAGGCAGCTCTTTCTGCTGCATCTCAAATGGAGTCACAACTTGAAAAGATAGGCGAACACAGGCTGGAAGGTGATGACCATATGAAATGGATGGACACTTACAGCATGATCGAATCAAACCTGACCGAAATCACCGGTTCAACTGACCTGGAAGAGATTCGAACCCACTTTTACGGTCTATCTGAGACATTGATTACAGGTGTGAAGGATTTTGATGTCGAAGGCGTGGTCTATCACCAGCAATGCCCAATGGCATTTGATAACGAAGGTGGAAGCTGGCTGAGCAGCGAGGAGCAGATCCGAAATCCTTACATGCCGGATACTATGATGGGCTGTGGCGGAGTGATTGAGAGGATTGAGGGTTAGAAATTGAGTCGTTCTCCCCTCTCGCGCTTGCGTCCCGATCATTCGGGGAGAGGGGATTATTAACTCCAAACCAATCAGCCATGAACATTCAAACAACATCAACCATAACCTGTCCGGAATGCGGATATCAAAAAGAAGAACAGATGCCGGAATCTTCCTGCCAGTTTTTTTACGAATGTGAATCCTGCAAAACGGTTCTGAAACCTGAAAAGGGCGACTGCTGTGTGTTTTGCAGTTTCGGCACGGTTCCTTGTCCGCCGGTACAGAACTCCGACAACTGTTGCTGATCATGGTCTAAGTCTAAACTTATGCTTAGCCAGACTACCGCTAAAAAACCAATTAACTAATAACCAACACACAATTAACCATGTTACCTGACTGGATACCCAACATACACCCGTTCGTTGTTCACTTTCCCATTGCTCTGCTTGTAATAGCCGTTCTGTTTGATCTTGCCCGTCTCTGGTTCAGAGAACAGAGCTGGCTGCAAAATACAGTGATTACACTTTACAGCACAGGAACCGTTGGCTTGATTGCTGCTTTTTGGTCCGGCCGGCAGGCGGTGGATACCGTCTCCGTTACCGGCAATGCCGTTCCGGTTGTCACCTCACACGAAGATTGGGCGCTCTACACGCTGATTTTTTTCGGAATATTTACCGCCATCCGCCTCTGGACTTGGTGGAAAGAGCTGGAAAAAGGCTGGGTACTTCCCGCACTAATTGTGCCTGCATTAATTGGTACAGGAATGCTCTGGTACACAGGCGAACAGGGAGCAAAATTGGTGTACAAGCACGGTGTGGCTGTGGGCGAAATAGACCGGCTTGGTCAGCAGATTGAAGAGCTTGAACAGCGACTTGCCGGATTTAGGGAAGAAGCCGGTCCGGAGGTTCGGGATGATGGCTCATGGATCTGGCGAATCGGTGCCGGAGCAGACCAAGTAATCACTGAGTCTTTCAGCATCGAAGGAGCGGAGACTATTGACGCTTCAACCGGACGTGATGATGGACGCATTCATCTTGAACTGTCAGCCACAGATGAAAAGGCGTTTCTTTATACCGCTGGCGATTTGAGTGCTGTTGATGGACGTGCTGAAGTTAATCTCACTGATTTCAACGGCGAACTTCTGTTGATTCACCACTTTACCGATAGCGAGAATTATCAATATATCCGAATCTCTGGATCTGAACTTCAACAAGGCCAAATGGTAAATGGATCGGATAATGTTCTCGGCTCCGATCAAATCGAAACCGATGGATGGAGTACCTTCAGGGTTACAGCATCGGGCCGTCATTTCTATGGATATCAAAACGGTAACACCATTGTTCACACCCACGCCGATGAGATGGAGGCGGGTCAAACGGGGTTTGCATTTGCCGGAACAGGTGAGGTTAAGATTAGATTGATCGAATTTTCAGCTCCTTAACCTAAAAAAGTTACACAGGTTTCTGAATTGCTAATAACGTAAAACTTACTGAAGTGCAATATGTTACAGATATAATATAAATCAGAGGATTGAGCCATGGAAAATCACCATCATCACGACCACAGCCATCACGAAAATCATAATCATGAGGAGCACTCCGGCCACTCGCACCACGAGCATCACAAACAGATGGTGGAAGATTTCAAATTCCGTTTTTGGTGGGTACTCGGGCTGACGATTCCCATCCTGGCGCTCTCGCCAATGATCCAGGAGTTCCTGAATGTGGATTGGCGCTTTGCGGGCGATACCTGGATTCTGGCAGCGCTCTCCTCGGTGGTCTATTTCTTTGGCGGATGGCCATTTCTCTCCGGATTGATCGATGAGCTGAAAAAAAAAGCAGCCGGGTATGATGACCTTGATCGCCCTGGCGATTACCGTGGCCTATGTGTACAGCACGGCTGTGGTCTTTGGTTTTGATGGGCACTTGCTCTACTGGGAGCTCTCCACACTGGTTGGTATTATGCTGTTGGGCCACTGGGTGGAGATGCGGTCGGTGATGAGCGCCTCCGCCGCGCTGGAAAAACTGGCCGAGCTGCTGCCCGGCAAGGCACACCGTGTTAAAGAGGACGGCTCAACGGAAGAAGTCCCGCTTGAAGAATTGCAAAAAGGGGATAAAGTTCTCATCAAACCGGGAGAGAAAATTCCGGCTGATGGCGTAGTCGTGAAAGGGGAATCGAGTGTAAATGAGGCAATGCTGACCGGTGAATCGAAACCGGTGTCGAAAACCACAGATGATGAAGTGATCGGCGGGGCGGTTAATGGAGAGGGATCACTGACGATCGAAATCAATAAGACAGGCGATGACTCCTTCCTCTCACAGGTGATGGATCTTGTCCGTCAGGCACAGGAGAGTAAATCGAAAACTCAGGACCTGGCCAACCGCGCCGCATTTTGGCTCACTATCGTTGCGCTGACAGCCGGCGCCCTTACGTTTATGGCCTGGTCTCTGTTTACCGGGCAGGAACTGAGCTTCACCATGAACCGGACGGTAACGGTGATGATTATCGCCTGTCCGCACGCCCTTGGGCTGGCAATACCGCTCGTGGTTTCTGTGTCTACCAGCCTGGCTGCCACCAATGGCTTTTTGATCCGCAACCGTGTGGCCTTTGAGCAGGCCCGCAACCTGCAGGCGGTTATTTTTGACAAGACCGGAACCCTCACCGAAGGAACGTTTACTGTGACCGATATTCTGAACTTTAACGACAAATTCAGCGATGATGAAATTCTGCAGTACGCTGCCTCACTCGAAACAAACTCTGAGCATCCGATTGCAAAAGGAATTCTTGAGAAAGCGGGAGATGGCGTTCAGGAACCGGACGAATTTAATTCCATCACAGGAAAAGGAATTGAGGGTAAAGTGGATGGCAAAGCAGTGAAAGTGGTTAGCCCCGGATTCGTTCGTGAGAGTAATTTCGACTACCCGAGGGAGCGAGTTGAGGAGATCTCCTCACAGGGCAAAACCGTGGTGTTTGTGGTGATTGATGATGAACTATGCGGTGCGATTGCACTGGGAGATAAAATTCGCGACACCTCCCGAAACGCTATCAAAAAACTGCATGATATGGGCCTTGAAGTGGTGATGCTGACGGGTGATAATCAGCAGACCGCCGAATATGTGGCCAGAGAGCTGGATATCGACCAGGTGTTTGCCGAAGTGCTGCCCGATGAAAAAGCCGACAAAGTGAAAGAGGTTCAGGGGCAGGGTAAACTGGTTGCAATGACCGGCGACGGTGTGAACGACGCTCCTGCTCTGGCACAAGCCGATGTGGGGATTGCCATCGGGGCAGGATCGGATGTGGCCGTGGAAACCGGGGATGTTGTTTTGGTGAAAAACAATCCCGAAGATGTGGTAAACCTGATCAAACTCTCCAAAGCTACCTACAGCAAGATGGTGCAGAACCTCGCCTGGGCAACCGGCTATAACGTGGTGGCCATTCCGCTGGCGGCCGGTGTGTTGTACACCTGGGGAGTAATTCTGAGTCCGGCCGTGGGCGCGGTGCTGATGTCGGCCAGTACGGTAATTGTGGCGATAAACGCGCGGTTGTTGAAGATGGATGAGTAGGATTGAGTAATGAGTACAGACCTGTCAGATTTTAGAAACCTGACAGGTTTGGCATAACTGACAAATTAATAACGGAAAACCTTGGAGGTCTTCTTAACTGAAAAACTGTGATATGATGACCTGATTCTCCCAAAAATCAAACCACATCAAACTTTTTTATATATCCTGTTGTATAACTACCATCGATCAGCTCTTTTTAGTAATACTTCGGAATAAGTTATTCTCTGAGATTATAATTTTATCTGCATTCAACGCTGTTCACAATTAAGTATTCATGGACCCACTTGCTCATACGCTTTTCGGTGCTACTATGGCCGAAGCCGGACTCAAGCGAAAAACGGCTCTGGCAACAGCCACACTAATTATCGGGGCAAATATTCCTGATATCGACGCCGTAGCCATGTTGATTAGTTCGGACTATGCCCTGCTGGTGCGCAGGGGGTGGACACACGGTATTCTTGCTCTGTTCATTTGGCCTTTTCTGCTGACCGGCTTGATGCTTGGAATTGACCGTTTGATACAGAATTGGTACTCCTCCCGAAAACGGCAACGGCAAGGTCCTTCGATGAAACCCGCGATGCTTCTTGGTATTGCATTTCTCGGTGTTTGGAGTCACCCGCTTCTGGACCTACTGAACACCTACGGGGTCCGCCTGCTGATGCCGTTCAGCGGTACCTGGTTCTATGGTGATACCCTGTTCATCATCGACCCGTGGTTTTGGCTGCTCGCCGGTGCCGGTGTGGTTCTGGCAAGATCAAAAACATGGCTCGGTATAAGCGGATGGATTGTGCTTGGAACAGCTGTCACGGCATTGATTACCACCGCGGATGTGGTTCCTTTGTTTCTGAAGATCATCTGGCTGATTGGTCTCGCTGCGACTGTTTTAGTCCGCTTGTCGGGTCGGCACCGCGGGGCCACGCAACCCATCGCATTTACACTTTTGGCGCTCCTTCTGTTCTATGTAGCATTTATGGTCACCGGATCGAAAATAACCGCCTCACATGCCCGCGCACAGCTTAATGAAGAGGGAGCCGGCATCAAACAGGTGATGGCCAATCCGCTGCCGGCACGTCCACTGCTCCGAAGCGGCATTGCTGCATCTGAATCCCATTATTACCGATTTGAAGTAAACTGGGTGCGGCCCGAAAGCTTTGAACTGATAGGGGAACCGATTCCAATCGAGGAGCCGGACCATATCGTCGAGGCGGCATGGAGCTCTCCCGATATTCAAGGTCTCCGCAACTGGATCCGTTTCCCTTATTACGAGGTGCAGCAATTGGATGCGGGCTGGAAAGTGATTATTCGCGATCTGCGCTATGTTCACCCCGAACAGGAATCGGGGGAAGGTATCGGGATGGCTGTGGTAGAGCTTAATGATGAGTTAGAGGTGCGCAGTGTGCGATAGAGATCTATCAAGCTCTATAGGTTGTGAATTGTGACTGCCGGTTTTACTGCGAGTATTGTTGTGCGCAACGGTGCTGAAACCTGAAAAGGGCGACTGTTGCTGAAATTTTTAGATGGGATCATAAAATTTTAATCCCATATATAATATCCTTATCTATTCAAGGTTATCAGAAGTCAATTGTATTTAACAGTCGATCAAAAAAATGAACAACAAACTATTTTATCTGTTTACAGCCGTACTAATTGCAGTCAGCGCAGCATTTTGGGTCTATATGTTTCAGGAACCTGCAGAACCCGGAACTCAAGATGTTGAAACGGAACTTTATGAAGGAGACATCACCCTGACGATGTACCACGGCCAAGGGTGTGAATGCTGTGTGAAATGGGCGGAATATTTGGAAGATCATGGCGTGGAAGTTGAGTCTAAATTGGTGAGTAATCCTCACGATATTAAAAATGAAAACTCTATTCCGCAGGCTCTCCGTTCTTGCCATACAGGAATTGTGGATGGCTATGTGGTTGAAGGCCATGTGCATGTGGAAGATATCCGGCGCCTGCTTGCCGAACGGCCTGATGCAATCGGACTTTCAGCGCCCGGTATGCCGCCAAACTCTCCTGGGATGGATCAGCCCGTAGAGAACGAGTACCAGATCGTGCTGTTCGATGAGCATGAAAATATGAGTGTATATGCCGTGCATAATTAAAGGCGCGGTTTTCGGGCAGAACGGCATTGCTAAGTCGTTTTGCTGAGAATAGCCTCAACGTAAAAGAATTTCCAAAACCGAAAGGCCCACCGATCTAACCTCTGCTCTTGTAGCCCGTAATTTTTTAGCATCAGGCTGATGTTTTTGGCTGCCTCTGTGTTGATGTTTTCGGGGGAGAAAGTTGAAACAATAAAATTGGGTAGCCTGAACCACCCTTCAAGATTCCAATCCTGCAGGTAAAGAGTGCCACCCGGTTTTAGAATCCGGCTGAATTGGGAGAGTACGGCTTGATGATCGGTGTAATAGTGAAAGGAGTTGAGACAGATTAGAGTGTCGAAGGAGTTGTCATCAAACCGGAGCTCTTCTGCGAGGTGGTCGGTAAAAGTTACATTTTTGATATTTTCCAGGCGCTGGCGGGCGATCTGCAGCATCCCTTCTGATGGATCGTTCAGCACAAGCATAGCCGGTGAAAATTTCTCCAGGATTTTCGCTCCCAAAATACCGGTACCTGCACTTACGTCCAGTACGGATGCACCTGCCGGAATTTTAACCCGCTCTGATAATTTTTCGTGGGTATGTTTTAAATATGCACTGTAAGAACTATCGTATTTTTGTGAGAGGGAGTTGTAATAGTTTACTGTCCGTTCTACTTTGGGATTTTCCATAATCAAAGGTAGGTAAATCACGGAAAATTTTTCGAGGCGATAGTATATCTATTTAACATTTGTTGTACGTTATATAAACTAAAAAGAGTTCAGGAGGAAAAGATGGCACTACGAATAATTTTGGTTGTTCTATTTATAACATTAGCCGGCTCAGCATACGGCCAGAAATCTATAGATGTAATTTTAGGTGGATACAACCAAGTGCCGGTGGTCCGTACAACCGGAATGGGAATTACAACTGCAACGCTTCACGGTGATACCCTAACTGTTAAGGGCACGTTTAGTGATTTAATTGGCAATTACAGATCAGCTTATATCCACCACGGTGCCAGGGATAGGATGGGGCACCGTATGTTCAGGCTTACGGTAGAGGTGGGTGAGGATAATAAAAGCGGTGTAATTCGCGCAGAGAATAATCAGTTTATACTTACTGACTCGCAGCGAAATGCCGTAAGGCGAGGTCTGATGTATATTAACATAACATCAGACAGAAATCGCCAAGGGGAAATTCGTGGACAGATAACACGCCTTTAGTTTAATTATGCCCTCCTATTTTTGGAAGCTGCATCTGGTATTGCACGGCAACAAAACGTATGAGAAGGATGGAGCATATTGCAACTATTTGGGCTGTTATGGGTGCGTGAAATAGTTTTAGAATAATCACGTAGAGCAGTCCGCCAATTACAGAAGCTGAGGCATAAATTTCTTTGCGGAAGATGAGTGGTTTGGTGGCAGCAAGTACATCACGGATCACCCCGCCAAAACAGCCGGTTACAGCCCCCAGTGTAATGGAGATTCCGATGCCCATACCCGCTTCAAGAGCAATTTGTGTTCCGGTTACGGTAAAAACTCCCAGCCCGGCCGCATCAAAAAAGAAGAGCCAACCTTCCCACTTTCCGATCCGGTTGTGCAGCAGTAGGGCAAATAGAAATCCCAAAAGTGCCGACCAAATAGTGATGGAATCGGTGAGCCAGTTGACGGGCGTATTGCCGATCATCAGGTCTCGGATTGTACCGCCTCCAATAGCGGTAACGAATGCGAGAACCAGAATGCCAAAAATATCGTACCGGCTCCGGATGGCAGCGGTAGCTCCGGAAACTGCAAAAGCAAAGGTTCCGATGGCATCAATCGTGGTAAAAAGGTCAAATGGAATCACGTATAACGGTCTGCTGTGGGAGTTTTTGTGTCCCTCAACAATAGAGAGTGGAGTGGCAAAAGGCAAAGACCAAAAGCGAACTTTACTATGATTCTTTTGTGCAGTTATAAAATGCGAAGGGGAGTGTATGGTTTGGGTTGTTTGATTTGTTGGATAACCCCCCGTATATTAAATCGTAAAATCACGATATACGATTATGGCAATTACAAAAGCAGAAAAATTCGACAAGAAACAGGTGCGAATGGCCCAATATGCCAAAGCATTGGCTCACCCGGCGCGTATTGCAATTCTTGAAATTTTGGCCGAACGGAGTACATGTATTTGTGGAGACATCACGGAAGAACTGCCACTTGCACAGTCAACCGTTTCCCAGCATTTAAAGGCATTAAAGACAGCCGGAATTATAACCGGAGATATTGAAGGCGTGAAAACATGCTACTGCCTGAATGTGGAGAGTATTGATGAACTTCGCGGAATGATGGGAGCCCTGTTGAATAAGTTGGGTGAATCATCGGTACATTGTTAAGTAGAGTGCGCGTGGTAATTCTCTACGTCTAAGAAATTTACAAGAAAGTAGAAGAGAGAGAAGTGCAACTTATTTCAGTCGCTCAACACTTTCAATTGATACTGCTTTGGCGTGGTGCCTGTCTGCTCTTTAAACAGTTTAATAAAGTGGCTTAGGCTGGAATACCCTAGTTTAAAACTCACATCCGTTACGTTCAGATTTTGGTTCTGCAGTAGTTTTTGCGCCTTTTTTACGCGCTCTTTGTTAATGTAATCGACGGGACTCAAGCCAAACTCATTATTAAAATACCTGTAAAATGAAGCCTTACTCATACACGCAACTTTTGCGAGTTTAGCGATGGAGATGTTCCGATCCAAATTGTTGGAGATATATTCAATGGCGGCAGAGAGCCCGCTTTTGGTAAGATGTTTTTTATAGTTTTTGAGTAACAGATTTCTAGATTCGGTCTGAAGCATATGTACTATCAGCTCAGAAATATTCATATCCACAAGCAAATCACGCTGGTTGTGCTCTTCAGTAAATACATGAAATAGCTTTCGAATCAACAGATCTACGGATTCGGTATTGGCAAAATGCACCGATGAGGTGGCGTCGTACTCCCACTCTCCCGATGTTTTGGTTCGTGGTAGATGTTCATTCATTCGGGCAACAATATCATCAATCCGAGAAAGTGGTAGCTCTACTGTTATGCACTTTGTGGGGCGGTTTAATTTGGCATCTGGAAAGTCGATGTGAATGGTTGTATTCGGTGGCAGTACCAGCGACTCACTTGGAGTAAATTCAAATGGCTTTTCATCGCCGGAATGGATCACCTTCTTGCCGGTAATCATCCCGCAATACATCGGGCTATTCGATTTCAATTCTACCAGATGAGCTTCCTGATACGTGTCGTAGATAGAAAAAACAGCCTCACTACCGGCAAAACTTGTACGGTTCTCAACAAGTTTTTGAG
>SL_4KL_010_BRINEDRAFT_10001528_pt1 | contig 12783 bp, 13 predicted proteins | sample SodLak_010_BRINE_2_FD_10664 | JGI IMG/M metagenome (IMG submission 10664)
GCGTCGAAGTAGCGATCCCCGTGGAGGCCGGCGTCGGCGACCGCGGTCGCCCGCTCGACCGCCTCCGGTGGCGCGCCCTGACTCGAGGCGAGGTGGATGCGTCGAACGCGTCCGTCCATGGAGATCCCTTCGCTCGAGACGTATTGAGCGTTGTCCGTTAGCCGTTAGGGCCGAACCGAGTCGTGGTCACCGAGCGGGTCGGTCTCGAGCCAGCTGGAAAAACGACTGGGTGACGCCAACAGTCACTCACTTACGAGGGTCGTCTCGAGTGGCGACGACTCGGTCACCAGCGGCAGATCACCGAGCGTCGTCTCGGTGAGGCCGAGCAACGTCCGATAAAAGGGACCCCCGGAGACAGCCAGATCGTGCGCTTCTGCTCGTTCCGAGGCATCGGCGACCGAGACCAGCCAGATCGCCGTCCCGTCGGGACCGAGCTCGAGGAGACAGTACGCCTGCGGGTACGACGCCAGCGCCGGGGCGATCAGCTGGGCGATACCGTGTTCACGGCTGAGTGCCGGGAGGTGGTGATGACCGCTCACGATCAGGGGGACCGCCTGGCGCTCGAGCAGCGGTTGGACGCGCGCTCGCTCGCGCAGGGTGAAGGTGTTCCAGGGACGCGTGTCCCGAAGAAAGCTACCCACCAGCGGGATCGGGTTGTGGTGACAGACGACGATGGGTGTCCGTTCTGTCTCCGCGACGCGTTCGAGGTGCTCCTCGAGCCAGGCTCGCTGGTCGGGACAGAGACGGCCACGGTGGGTGCTCGCGTACGCGCCGGATCGATCACCAGCGGTGTTGAGCAGGCAAATCTCGAGGTCACCCAGCGTGATCGCCGCCGGGTAATTGCCATCGAGCCGTGGACCGCCAACGCGGTCACCGAACACCCTGGCCGTCGGGTAGTCGTGGTCGTGACCGTCCGTTCGCAGGTCGTGGTTGCCGGGAACGGCGACGAAGGGGTGTTCGAGGGACGCGAGGAGAGCCTCGACGCGGTCGTAGTTCCAGGGTTCGCCGTCCTTGGTGAGGTCGCCCGGGAAGACGACGAGGTCGAGGTCGCGACCGTTGCAATCGGCGATACACGCCTCGAGTCGGGCTTCACTCCGGTGAAAGACGCGATTCGTTCCTTCCGCGCGCGTGGCGAGGTGTGGGTCGCCGACGACGGCGATTCGCCGTGTCTCCGCGGATCGTGGCTCGGCGAGTCGGCCGAACAGGACCGCGTCACCGATGGCCTCGAACGGATTTCCGGACATACGGCCACTGATCATGGGAACCAGGATGAACGCTGCTATGAATGATGTTGGGCTCATCAGGGCCGTTGGTGGGTGTCAGGTCGACTCGGCGTGACTCTCGATCACTCCATAGTGGTACCCACCTGTCAGAGGTGGATATATCAACATTATAATCTTTTAAGCATCCACTCGAGTGCCTCTCTGGCATGGGTAGCAACCAGACGCGGCGCGGGTTCATTGGCACGACGACAGCGGTGGGCGTCGGTGCACTGGCAGGGTGCCTCGGCGACGACGATGCCGAGGACGACGACAGTGGTGGCACGGGCAACGGTGACGACGGCGGCGACGATACCGTCGAACTCGGCGACGAGGACGCCGACCACGAGATCGTCGTCTGGCACGGCATGGGCGGTGGCCTCGGCGAGGCCTTCGAGGAGATCGCGGGCGAATTCGAGGACGAGAACGTTCGACTCTCCCTGCAGTACCAGGGGAGTTACCGCGACGTCCTCAACAATACGTTCGCGGCCCAGGGGACCGACGACTTCCCGGACGTCGTCCAGATCGCCCGGTACGAAACCCGGCAGGTCCTCGACTCCGGGTTCTTTCAACCCGTCGAGAACGTCCTCCCCGACGACTACCCAGTCGACGACTTCCTCCCCGCGCTGACGAACTACTTCACGGTCGACGACACCCTCCAGTCGTTGCCGTTCAACAACTCGAACGCGATCGGCTACTACAACCGAACGATGCTCGAGGACGCCGGCCTCGATCCCGACGACGCGCCGGACACCCTCGAGACGGTGCGCGAATACGGGGCAGCCTGTGTCGACGAGGGACTGTGTGACTACGCGATCACCTGGCCGAATCACATGTGGTTCATCGAGAACTGGTACGCCCTCCAGGGTGAGACGCTGTTCGACAACGGTAACGGCCGAGAGGATTTCGCCTCGACGATCAACCTCGATCAGGGACCTGGCCTCGAGGTCCACGAATGGTGGTACGACCTCAACCAGAACGATCTGTTTCTGGACCCCGGTGAGGAGGCCTGGGGCGAGGCGACCGACGCCTTCCTGAACGAGGAGGCCCCCATCATGATCAACACGACGGCCCAGGTTCGCGGGGTCGTCAACGACGCCGACTTCGAGGCGGAGACGATGTTTCACCCGACGATCGGTGACCGGGTCGGGACCCCCATCGGCGGTGGCTCGTTCTGGGTCGACGACGACCTCGACGACGACAAAGTCGACGCAGTCGGCTCGTTCATCAGCCACATGACCGACACCGACCAGCAGATCTTCTGGCACCAACAGACCGGCTACTATCCGGTCCGCCAGTCCGGCCTCGACGCCCTCGAGGACGAGGGCTGGTTCGAGGAGAACCCACAGTTTCGGACCGCCGTCGATCAGCTCCAGAACACCGAACCGACGGCGGCGACCGCTGGCGCGATGATTGGGGACTCCCACGAGATCCGCTCGACGGTCCAAGAGGCCTCCTACGACGTCATCGAGTCCGGCGAGTTCGACAGCCGGCTCGGGCAGGCCCGCGAGGACTGCGAACAGATCCTCGAGAACTACCGCGCCGACGTCGAATGAGCACGAAAGCGGTCTACGGTGGCGGACCGAGGGGGTGGCTGGTGGCGCTCGCGCTGTTGGCTCCGACGTTCGCCGCGGCCGGCGTCTTCCTGTACTACCCGGCCGTCCGGGCCCTCGAGATGGGGTTCTACCGGACGCGATTTTTCGGCTCCCAGCGGACGTTCGTCGGCCTCGACAACTACGCCCAGTTACTCACTGATCCGGGGTTTCAGTTGAGCGTCGGCGTCACGGTCGCGTTCGCGGCCGTGGTCGTCGTCGGCGTCATGGCCATATCGTTGCCGATCGCCTACTGGATCCACGAGGTGGAGTCGGGCACGACCTACTACATGCTTGCGACAATCTGGCCGTACGCCCTGCCCTCCACGGTGGCGAGCGTCATCCTGCTTTACCTCTTGCATCCCTCACTCGGGATCGGAACGGCCTGGCTCGCCACCATAGGCATCGACTTCAACTGGTTCCGGTACGGCTGGGCGGCGTTCACCCTCATCACCCTCGTCGCCGTCTGGAACCAGATCGGTTACAACGTGATATTCATGCTCGCAGCGATCCACTCGCTTCCCGAGAGTCTGACCGAATCGGCCGTCCTCGACGGCGTGAGCCGCACGCGGCGACTACTCTGGATATACGTTCCCCTGATTTCGCCGACCCTGCTGTTCCTGTTGATCATGAACACCATCTACGCCTTCTTTGGGACGTTCGCCATCATCGACATCACCACCGGCGGCCGACCCGGTGGCGTGACCAACATCATCATCTACGACCTCTATCGCAACGCCTTCGAGTTCGACAACCACGGGATCGCCTCGGCCCAGTCGGTGATTCTGTTCGTCGTCGTCGGCCTGTTGATGTTCGCCCAACTGAAGTACACCGATCGGTACACCCACTATGGCACCTGACACCACTGACGGCACGCTCGAAGGACTGCGCGGGGCAGCGACGACGGAGCCCGTTAGCGGTCGGGACCGCTGGCTACACCTCGGACTCGTCGCCTCGATCGTCCTCTTGAGTGCCCCCGTCCTCATCGCGATCGTCTTCAGCACCAAGGGCCAGGCCGATCTCGCGGGCGTCCCGACCCTGTCTCCAGGCACCAACGCGATCGAGAACTACCGTGACGTGATCGTCGATTACAACATGGGCCGGTACATGCTGAACTCCCTGGTGATGGCAATCGTCATCACTGTCGGCAAACTCGTGATCTCGCTTCTGGCTGTCCTCGCGATCGTCTACTACGAGTTCCCCTTCCAGAATCTCGCGTTCTTCGCGATCCTGTTTACCCTGATGTTGCCGATTCCCGTGCGCATCGTCCCGTTGTACGACGTGATGGTGACACTGGGGTGGACGAACTCGCTCTGGGCCCTGACGATTCCCTATCTCGCGAGCGCAACGACGGTGTTCATCCTCCGCCAGCACTTCCTGGCGATTCCCGATTCGCTGGTCGAGAACGCCAAACTCGACGGCGTTGGCCCGTTCAGGTTCCTCGTCTTCGTCCTGATTCCGATGTCGAAGGGCGTCCTCGCTGGCGTCGCCGTCATCATGTTCATCCACGGCTGGAACCAGTACCTCTGGCCGTTGTTGGTGATCAACGACAACGACCTCCACGTCGCCCAGGTGGGCCTCACCATCATCGAAGACGTCGCCGACACCGGGCAGCGACCGTGGCACCTCATGATGGCCGGCGCGATCCTCACCTTGCTTCCGCCGCTGGCACTGCTCGTCCTCGCACGCAAACCGCTCCTCCAGACGTTCGGCCTCGCCCACAAGTGATCATGACAGCCATCACACTCTCGACACTCACGAAACGATTCGACGACGTTACCGCCGTCGACGGCATCGATCTCGAGGTCGAAGCCGGCGAGTTTCTCACCCTGGTCGGCCCATCAGGGTGTGGGAAATCGACCACCCTCCGGCTACTCGCGGGCCTCGAGGAAACCAGCGAGGGGACCATCGCGTTCGGCGACCGCGACGTAACCGACATCGACCCCGCCGACAGAAACGTCGCGATGGTGTTCCAGAACTACGCGCTCTACCCGCACATGAGCGCTCGCCGGAACATCACCTTCGGACTGACATCGTCGAGCGGGTTCACCGGAGAGGAAGTCGACGATCGGGTGGCCGACGCCGCTGCCATGCTCGACATCGACGACCTGCTGGACCGGAAGCCGGGCGCGCTCTCCGGCGGGGAGAAACAGCGCGTCGCCATCGCGCGGGCCATCGTTCGGGATCCGGACGTCCTCCTGATGGACGAACCGCTCAGCAACCTGGACGCGAAACTCCGGATCCAGACCCGGGCCGAACTCGCGGAACTGCACGATCGCCTCGAGACGACGACGGTCTACGTCACGCACGATCAGGCGGAGGCGATGACCCTCGGGGATCGGGTCGCCGTGATGAACGACGGGCACCTCGAGCAGGTCGCGCGCCCCCAAGCCCTCTACGATCATCCCCGAACCCAGTTCGTCGCGGGCTTCATTGGTCGCCCCGCGATGAACACCGTTGAGGGAACCCTCGAAGCGGTGCCCAACGGATACCGCGCCATCGCTGAGGGGGTCGCCGTGCGATTGCCGACGGACGGCGACGAATCCGCTATCGGTCAGGACAAGTACTCCCACGAGCAGGACGATCCCGTGGACACCACACTCGAGGCCCGCGTCGGCTCCACGGTCATCCTCGGCATCCGACCCGAAGATCTCGAGATTCACGAGCCACAGGGGAGTCAAGGCGACGAAAAAACGGATCTCACGATGACGGTCTCGACGACCGAATCGCTGGGTCGAAGCACCATCGTTCACGGAACCGTGGGGGAGCAGCCACTCGTGCTCGAGGCCGAGGCGCGACTCAGCCGCCGACCCGGGGATCGAATGGCTGCTCGATGTGACCCAGGCCGATTGCACCTCTTCGATCCCGAAACCGGCGAGTCGGTTTACGACTCGGCTCGCGTGCTCGGTGCCAACGCAACATCCCGAAACGGAAGTGAAGTCGCCAGCCAGCGACGTTGACCCCGACCCCCCGTATCCAAACACTCTTGGGGACGCTCGCGGATCACCCGACAATGCACGTCGGGATCGACGAAGCCGGAAAGGGCCCCGTGCTCGGGTCGCTGTTCGCCGCCGCCCTGGCCGTCCCCGACCGGTCGGTACTGCCGTCGGGAATCGCCGACTCGAAGCGCCTCGCTCCCGCCAGGCGCGAGGAACTCGCCGAGCAACTCCGGGCCACCGAACAGGTCAGCGTCGGCGTCGCCGAGATCTCCGTCTCGAGAATCGACGACCCCGATACCGACATGAACGGGCTTGCGGTCGAGGCCCACGCACGGGCGCTCGAGGCGGCCGTAGCTGACGGTGCGTCCACTGGGGAAACGGGTCGCGGCCCCCGGGTCCACTGTGACGCCTGTGACACCGACGCCGATCGCTTCGCCCGGCGTGTCGCCGCGGCCACCCCTCGCGAGTGCTCGGTCGACGCCAACCACGGCGCCGACGACGACGATCCGCTCGTGGGCGGAGCGAGCATCGTCGCGAAGGTCGAACGGGACGCTCACGTCAGTGCCCTCGCCGCCGAGTACGGCGAGATCGGCAGCGGCTACCCATCGGATCCGACCACACGGGCCTTCCTCGCCGAGTACGTCGCCGATCACGGAGACCTCCCGCCCTTCGCCCGCCGCTCGTGGTCGACCTGCGGCGACCTGCTCGCGGCCGCCGAACAGACCGCACTCGATGGCTTTTGAACCTCGAGACCCGAGCATCGAGGCGCCAGGGAGTCGCGGGGCTACGTCGACTGGAAAACCGACGTGAGTTTCTCGATCACGTCGTCGTGGGCGTCGACCTGACGCTGCATCGACGCCTGATTCGCCTCGACCGTCGCCATCGTGTCCCCGAGAGAGTCGATTCGGTCCTCGAGCGATTCGACCGTCTCCTCGAGCGCCTCGGTCCGCGATTCGACGTCGTCGGTGCGTTCCTCGAACGCGTCGCTCCGCTCCTCGAGTGAGACCAGGGCGTCCTGGGTGACCTCCAGTTTATCGATGAGCTCGTTCGCTGTACCACTCTCGTCGATGAACGCCTCCAGTGCGTCGGCGTAGGCAGACAGCTCCTGTACCCGACTCTCGAGGCTGCGAAGCCGGACCGTTTGGCTCCGTGGCCTGGCCGCCTCGAGCGTTTCGAACAGCCGCGTGACCTGCTCGTCGTCCAGCGAATCGGACTCGAGCTCGTCGAGGAGTGCCTCGAGCGTGCTGTCGGTCGTCGTGGGGCCAGGCTGGTCGGGGGTCGGATCGACCGTTTCCACGCGTTCGTTCTCGCCAGCCCCGTTCGACTCGGTCTCGTCTGCCCCGTCGGCACCCGAAATCGCGTCGCCTTCCTCGTCGGCGACCTCGTGCGTTTCACGTTCCTCGGTCTCCGCATCGACACTCATAGCCGCTTCGCCCCTCGCCTCGGGAGTCTCCGCCGTGTCGTTCCCATCGTCCGCTTGCCCCTCACCCATCTCGTCCGATTCCTCCGTCAGCGTCTGTGAGTCGTGTTCCATGTCTCGTTCTCCGTACGCGATTGTCTCCTCCAAACTCAATTCGTCTTCCGGGCCCGACAGCTCTTCTTCCCGGACCTGTTCTCGGCTGTTTGCGAAGCCGTCCTCGACAGCGTCCTCGGGCGCTCGCACCGTTGCCGTCACCTCCTCGACGTACGAGAGTTCCTCGAGAGAGTCGACGACGGCCGAAATCGGATCGGCCGTGGCGATGACCACGTCGGTACGATCAGTGTTCGAATCGGTCTCGAGTCCTCGATGCTCGTTCGCGACGACCGTACAGGTCGACGCCAGGCCATCGAGGACCGCCGTTTCGTTCGCCGTCACCGACGAGTCGCTGAAGTGGATCCGCAGCTGGGCAACCGTATGGCTGTCTCCATACTGCTCTCTGGCCCCCTCGACCCACGACTCGAGTTGTGAATCCACCTCCGCGCGGTCATCGTCCTCGACGACCTCCCCGTCGATGCTGACGATCCGCGGTGGTTCAACCGGAACCGAGTGGTCGGTATCGACGTAGGCAACTTCGTACTGCGTCTCAGTCACCGACCCCGGTTCCAGACGTGTCTCGAAGAGTGCGACGCGTGCCTCGAGTGACCACCGATCACCGTCCTCGTGAAATCGGAGATCCATCAAGTCGTCGGTGTCCGGAATCGTCTCCTCGAGGACCACGCGTCGCTCCTCGGCTGTCGACACCTCGAGCCGAAACTCGACGAGAAACCGACCCTCCTCGAGACGCTCGATCCGCTTCTCGACCGTAACGTCGTCTTGGCAGACGTCGATAAGACTGTCCGCCACGTGTTCGCCCCCCATTAGCAAGTGTATATTGTCGAACGTGAATACTAAGTCGTGCAATCGTTCAGCTCAGTTTACCAGTTCAACAGACAATTTACCGATTTATTACACGCTGTCGACGGAAAGTTCCACCACCGACAGCCCGAATCGAGAGTCGAGGGTAGTAGTATCCGGCACAGAGACGGGTTTCGACCCGATTGACGGGCGCTCGAAGGGACGGCCCTATAGAGCACGTCGCTTTTCATCCCCGATGACGTCCACGTCACACATGGGATACGTCTGTCCGGTCTGTGACGCCGGGGTGGCCGACGGTGAACAGCTGGCGAACCACCTCGCCGTCACCGCCTCGGTCGGTCGAGCGGATCATCGCGACTGGCTCGCCGAGTACGCCCCCGACTGGGAATCGAAGACGGCCTCCGAACTCGCCAGTCTCGTGACCGAATACGCCCTCGAGGTCGAGCCCCCGGTGCCCGAAGAGATACCGGAGCGCCGCTCGCCCTTCGACGGGCCAGGGGAGCGCTTCGAGGACGCTCTGGCAGCCCAGACGGCCGGCCCAGGGCGGGGCGATCCGACGAGGAGCGCCGAGACCCAGCGGGTACTCGAGGAGGCGATGGCACTCACCGAGGCAATGGAACGCGATGGCTCGAGCGAAGGGACTGACGGCGAGCGAGAACAGGAACGAGACACCTCGCAGGACGACGAAACCGAGCGGGACGACGGCTAGTCGTCCGAGGGAATCGGCGAACCGTCCGAGTTCGTGGGCGCGGGACTCTCGTCGAGGGCGTCCTGGTCGGCGTAGGGGTACCAGGTCCGCTTGGTGTTGTGCATGAACGGGTCCTCGTAGCTCGTCTCCTCGGGTTCGATCAGGCCCGCGAGTTCTTCGTCCTCACGCTCGAGGACGAAGTCACGGAACGACTGGCCGTCCTCCCGTTTGGCTTCGAAGTTCGCGAGGAGGTTCGCGATCGCTCCTGGCACTTCGTCGACGGGGACGCGTTCGGTCACCCACGAGGCAAACTGCGGGTGCTCCCCGAGGCCGCCCCCGAGGCCGATGTCCAGGGCTTCGACCGGCTCGCCGTCCTTGCGCGTCTTTATGCCGCGTAAGGAGAGATCGGCGATCTGTGGCTGAGCACACGAGGCCGTACACCCCGAGAGGTGGATGTGGAAGTTCTCGACGCCCTCGGGCAGGTCGACGTTGTCGACAAGCCAGCGCGAAAAGCGAACCTGGCGGTTCTTCGTCTCGACGATCGAAAGCGAACAGAACTCGGTGCCCGTACAGGCGATCGAGCCGCGCTGAAACGGGTGTGGATCCGGGCTGTAGGTCTCGAGTTGTGGTTCCGCGAGCAACTCCTCGAGGGTCGCCTCCGGAACGTCCGTGAGAACGATGTTCTGGCGCTGGGTGAGTCGCACCTCGCCGGAGCCGTACTCGTCGGCGACGTCGGCCAACTCGAGGGCGTCGTCGGCGCCGATGCGGCCGACGAGGACGTTGAGGCCGACGTAGTGGGTGCCGTCGACCTGTTCGTGAACGCCGACGTGGTCGTGCTTGCCGTCGGCGTCGCCCGCGTTGTAGGAGTACCCCGATCGCAGGTCCTCGCCGGCGGTCTCGAGGTCCCAGTCGATGTACTCCGCCTGGAGAACGTCCCGAAGCTTCTCGGGGCCCCACTCGTCGACGAGGAACTTGATCCGGGCCGCGTACCGATTCTCGCGGTTGCCGTGATCACGGAAGAGCGCGGAGATGCCGCCGGCAACCTCGACGGCCTGCTCCGGGGTGGCGAAGACGTCGATGTCGCGGGCGAAGCGCTCCTCGTTGCGGGCGAGCCCGCCGCCGACGCGGACGTTGTAGCCGGTGACCGTCTCCCCATCGGTCTCCTTGCGGGCCGGCTCGAAGGCGAGGTCGTTGATGTCGCCCTGGCCACAGCCCTCGTCACAGCCAGTCACCGAGACCTTCCACTTCCGCGGGAGGTTCGAGTGCGCCTCGTTTTCCTTGAACTCGTCGTGGAGATCGTGGGCCAGTTTGTGGGCGTCGACGTGCTCGTGTTTGTCCTTGCCGGCGACCGGACAGCCGACGATGTTGCGCCAGGAGTCCCCACAGGCCTGGACGGCCGAGAGGCCGACCTCGTCGAGACGGTCGAAGATGGCCGGCACGTCCTCTAAGTTGATCCAGTGGAGCTGGATCGCCTGTCTGGTCGTCACGTCGAGCCAGCCGTTGCCGAACTCGGGGTTCTCGACGGGGCCCGTCGAGTACTCCTTGGCGAGTTCGGCGAGGACGCGAAACTGACCCGGCTCGAGGACCCCTCCCGGCGGACCGATCCGCAACATGAAGTACGACTCCTGGCCGGCGCGCTGGTGGTACAGCCCGTACCACTTGAAGCGCTCGAACCAGGCGTCCCGTTCGTCCTCGGGGATGGTCTCCCACCCCTGTTCGGCGAATCGCTCGATCTCGGCACGGATGTCCGTCCCGTACAGTTCGTCCTTCCAGGCCTCCACGTCGCTCGGCATTGGCGGAGACACGGGTGGACCACATAAGGTCGCGCCCGTCCCGTCAGTTCTCCCCGGGGCTCGCACCTCGAGGCAGTATTTGCGGTGGGCCCGACGTGGCGAGGGAACGCCCGGGAGCCAGTCGGTACTCACTCGCTCGACGGCTCCGTCGGCGGCTCGAGCGTCGACTGTACGCCGGCCGGGTCGTAGCGCTCGAAGCGCCCGTCGACGATCCGCCCGACGGGCAGGCCGTCGAGACCCGATCGTTGTCCGCACTCGAGACACTGTCCGACCGCGTTGGCGACGATCGTCTCGCCGTCGACCCGAACGCCGGTGAAGCCCTCGAGCAACACGGAGGCTGGTTCACACGCACAGAAGTGCCCGCAGGCGAGTGTCCAGATGTCGCTGACGCCAACCTCACGGGAGTCGTTGACGCTGATCCACGCACCGTCGTCGAGCGTTCGAAGGGCGATGGCCATAGCTCACCGACGCCACCACGTCTCCTGTCACTATTGGCGTGGGCAAAGGTTCGTTGATCGTGAGACGTCCCTATCGTGCCAATTCTGGAGCCAGCACCGACTTCTCCCGCGAATGTGACCTCCGAGATAGCCGCAAGCCTTGCCCCCGGACGGGAGTACGGGTAGTGATTGCTCCGGCAGCCGCGCTTATCCCCACCTCGCTCCAACGGCAGATCACGATTATGACCACGCCCCCAGCGACCGACCACAGACAGCAGGCACCGGCGGACGTCGCCCCCGAACTGTTCGTCGACGACCACTCGAACGATCGGGAGGGAAAATGACCGACGCCGGTGACGCCCACACTCACGCGAGCGAGCGCCCTGCCGATGGGTCCGCCGGGGCGGACGAGACCAGCGGGGACGACACCACGACCGAACCCGAGCCGAGTTCGGCGGCCCTCGACAGCCACCTTCAGCACGTCGAGCCGGGGGCTGGCTGTACCGAGATCTGGGCGCACCTCGCCGAACACCGCGAGGAGTGAGAGTGTTTGGAAGCTCGAGCTCCCCACCCGATCACCGGTGGCGACGTTCGCCACCGTGCGACCACTTTTGCCGATCCACGCCCTGAGACGAACCATGACCGACGACCGCGCCGACGGCCCGACCGACGACCCCGACATCCCCACGGACCGGGAGTCACCAGTCGGCGCGCCAGTCATCCGCGGCGACGAGAGCGTCACCGGGGACCACGCCCGTCGGGCCGTCCAGTTCGATCCCGACGATCCCGAAAGCCTCGCCCGCGCCGCCACAACGGTCGCCCAGTTCGCCAACGGCTCACCGAGTGACGACCACCTCTACATGCTTCGCGGGGCCGCCGCCTGCGCCGCCCTCGTTCGTGGGGAGGGATCGTACAAGGCCGCGGCCGAACGCGCGAGTCACGCCCTCGACACGGGCGACGAACTGGCGGAGCGCCCCCGTCGGCCCCAGGGTCCCGACGGCGAGGCCAACGCGCAAACCGGGGGCTCGAGTGCTGACACAGTCGACGTCGACGACGAACACAATGTCACCACCGACGTCTCCGTCTCGTTCATCCGGAAGTGGGCCAGAGTTCACGACCTCCCCCGCTCGGTCCGCCGACAGGTCGCCATGGGAACCATCGCCCCCTCCGCCGCCAAGCACATCGCCCGCGTCGGCGGCGACTCCCGCCTGCTGCTCGCCTGGGCGATCCTCGACGGTGACCTCACCGTCCGCGAGGTGCGACGCGTCGCCAGCCAGGTCAACGACGGCGTGGCGATCGGCGGGGCACTCGAGGACTGTGGCGTCACCCTCGGCACCCTCGAGGTCACCCTCCCCGCTCCGATCTACCGAGAGCTTCGGCGGGAAGCCGCTCTGGAGAACGTCGACCCGGGCACGATCGTCGCCGAGGCGCTCGAGGTATCGTTCGATTCGGCGGCTGGCGGCCACCGTGGTGATGCCAACGAGTCCACTCGACGGCAGCGCTAGCCCTAAAGTCGGTCGTGCTGAAGCCAGTTGTGGGCCACAGCGGTCCCCGTCGACGGTGGCGACAATACCACCTCAGCTCACGAGGCGAGGAACTGACCAGCCGCCCCCGCGACGACGCCACAGGCCTCACGCACGTCCGCCCACTCGATCGTCTCCTCGGGGAAGTGAGCCTGCTCGATCGAGCCCGGGCCGAACACCACGGTTGGAATTCCCGCCGCAACGTAGTGGCGGCTGT
>SL_4KL_010_BRINEDRAFT_10001532_pt1 | contig 12765 bp, 18 predicted proteins | sample SodLak_010_BRINE_2_FD_10664 | JGI IMG/M metagenome (IMG submission 10664)
AGGGGGGGGGCGAGACGGTGTGCTGGGTTTGAGGTGGTGTGGTGGTTTTGGGGTGGTGCTGTCCTTTCGGGTTGAGTGTGGTGCTGGCGGATGATGAGGCTGCGCTGATGGGTTCTGAGGTGGTGAGGTGGCTGATGGGTTCTGAAGCGGTGAGGCTGTGCTGATGGGTTCTAAAGCGATGAGGCTGTGCTGATGGGTTCTGAAGCGGCTGGCTCAGTATCCTGATCACCTTCTGGGATACATAACAAACATTTTGCATTGGCTGCAGACCCTCTTCAAAAAAGGCAGCAGGCCCATCATTCCGGCCTTCTCACCTTGCACGTTCCCCCAACTTCCAAGTGAATGCGACCTTGCATGAGAAGCGCATGCTTGCCGGAATGTGCGCATGTGCACACGCATGCACGCACAAGCACTCCCTTGACGCTCTTCCCAAGTGCCTCCAAGATTGCATTCCATTCCTTTGCATTCCTTTCAATCATTTCCATTGCATTCCTTGCACTCCATTCCATTGCATTCTTTCCACTCCGTTCTATTGCAATCCTTCTCATTCCATTCCATCCTGTTCATTCCATTCCACTCCATCCCATTGCATTCTTTCCATTCCATTCCATTCCATTCCATCGGATTCCATTCCATTCAATCGTATTCCTCTGAGCATGCCTCACATCCATACCCCTTGAGCTACGAACCCGAGACACCCATGTACATGCCTTCGCCGCACCCTTGGGCACATACACGCGCACACACACGTACACACACGCACACGTGCATGCTTTTGCACGCACCCAGAGCTGCTCCTGCACGCCCGATGTCTGCCTGCATCGTGTCTGTCTGCCAGCTGAGCTTCTCACGCTCCAGGACCTCGATGGTGGACAGCCTCGTCACGCAAATGGCGCACACAATGAGGATGATGAAGATGATGGTGCGCGTGAACAGCAGGTGCAGGATCCTGCAGGCGGAACACGGTGCGCGTGGGTAGGAGATGCCACACATCTTCCTTAGGAACCTGTGAATGGAACACAGTGGGATCAAGCAACGAATGCAGGGAGCCTGCAGGGTGAGCACAGCGGATGCACAGCAGGTGCAAGCATACAATGCTCCGCCCCAACCTGGTCTGATGGGGGATACACACACAGCGGCTGCGCAATGCACACACGCCATGGAGCATTGGCTGGTGGTTGAGCCATGCCGCTCCTGATCAATCCAAGCACCGCGAGCACGCCCCCTTGCTCTGACACTGCTGGCATGGCTCCCCCTGTCTGAGCACCGCGAGCAGGAGCCCCCTGCCTTAGCACCGCTGGCATGGCTCCCTGTCTGGGCACTGCGAGCATGCCCCTTTGCTCTGGCCCCACGAGCAACAAATCCCTTGCCCAAGCACGGCTAGCACAGCGCGGTCCTATCCTATCCGTTCTGGTGCTGCCCCCTGCCCAAGCACTGCTTGCAGAACCCCACGTCTAAGCACTGCTTTCAGAACCCCTGCCCAGCACTGCTTCCAGACCCCCCTGCCCAAGCACTGCTTCCAGAACCCCCGGCCTAAAACTGCTTGCAGAACCCCCCGTCCAAGGACTGCATGTAAAACCTCCTGCGCTAGCACTGCAAGCAAAGCCTCCCGCGCTAGCACTGCATGCAAAGCCTCCTGTGCTAGCACTGCTGGACACATTGCCAGATATTCAGGGCCAAGCAGAGCAGCCATTGCATCATTCAGGTGCGCATGCGTGCAAGAATGTGCATGCATGTGTTTGCATGTGCATGTCTGCACGTTTGCGCGTGTGCAAGCGCGCACATGCGTGCTTGTGCAAGCATACAAGCCTGTGTAGGAGTGGCTCCTAGTCCTCACCTCTTGAAGGGGTTTATGGTCATGTTCTCAAAGATGTAGTCGCTCGGGGACACTGCTTTCCGAGTCTGCACGATGTACCTCCCATCCCGCATCAGCTGTGCGTACGTGGCCGCGGACCGGCCGTACAGCTTGCCTGCACACCATGGCTCATGCTGACACGCATAAATGACATGCCCAGTTTTTGTGCTGCACGTAGGCCAGGGGCTGGCAGAGCCAACAAATGGGATGCCTTACCATTTTGGCTGGTAAGCGCACACACGTGCCATGTGGATGTGGCCGCGTCAGGAGATGCTTGGTGCGGCCACCATACTCCCAGCAAACCAGCCAGCATGGCCAAAAGCAGTGTTGCCTCGCACGGGCCGCCTTGCAAGCTTGCATTCCCCGCATCAAGGGAACAAACACAACAATAAGGCAACACATGTCCACCCCACATTGTAACTTGCTTGCCCTGGCCTGAAAGGGAGGCTGGCATTAGTGCCAACGACATTCATGCCACTCGCTGAAGCACGCATGTCAGACTGGAGGCAAAATTGCTTCATCCATGGCCCAAATCAAGAGCATGACTTGGATTCAGGTCAGAACTGCACCCAGCACTACGGCAAGGTCTCATCTGTGGTAACGCGTGAAGCCCCCCAAGCAGCCGTGCATGCCTCACCCGCCCAGCCAAGGTATGGGCATTCCTTCAGACACCTCTGCTGCTCACTCATGCGGTTGAAGGTGACGAATGCGCCCTGCACAAACAAAATGATAATGGCAGATTGTCGCTAAGTGCTGCACTGCAGCCGTCAGGCAAACGTTGCAGGATGTCCTTCACGGAAGCTGCTCTGCGGCACACTGCCCAAGGCTCGGCGGCCTTAGACACTTTGCAGCAAGAGCCCAGTCAAAGATGCCGGCACCAAAGACAACCGTTCCCAAAGGCACTTTGGGGTGGGCCTGGGTGATCTGGCATGCTGTGTGTGTGCATGCTGTGTGTGTGCATGTGTGTGTGTGTGAAAAGCATGGTCCCTGCATGCGTGGAGCGCCAAAAGAGGCCATGCACGTGATCCAGGAGGGCAGCACTGACCTTGGTTTCATAGATGGCTTGCTTGGTCAAGTCCTCCAGTGCGCATCCTGTGTTATACTGCTCGAGGTCCTGCACACAATTCGCCGGACATCTCCATGAGCCAGTGGCAATCCTGTGTAGCCACAGCTACAGTCACAGATAGACACAGCTACAGTCACAGACACACAGCTACGTGTACGCATTTGCGCTTGCATGCGCCCTTGCAGATGCATTTGAAGAGGCCAATGGTCAACAGTGCATGTGTGTGCACATGCGCACACGTGCACACCCACAAAACCACAAAAATGGCACGCATCCGCACGTTTATGGATGGCCGCATAGCAAAAAACACACAAACCAAAGCCAAACATTGCTGCATCCAACATTTGATGGTAGGGACTCAGCAAGGACGAGGAGCACATGGAGGCGACTTACAATCTCATTGTCTGACAAGTCTTCGGCTTCCTGTAGCTGCACAACCTTGTCAGCTGCAGGCGCAGGGTGCAAGAAGCATGGCAATGGGTGAGTACATGTCACGAGAACAGGAAGCAGCAAATGTTTATGATGAGTGCATGAAGCATACGGCAATGGGTGGGCACATGTCACGAATAGTAAGGGGCACATGTTTGTGATAAGCGCGCACAGGCCTGGAAGATTCACAAGCAAGGGCAATTCCTTCAAGCACATGTCCTCAATTTTTTGCATGCATAATTGCATGCAGAGTTGCACTCTGTGCTGCCAGGATTGGAGTCAGAACCTAGTACAAGGCATTCAGGGCAAAACCAACATGCAACATATCAGGCCACCAGCCACCAGCCACCAGTCACCAGACCCCAGTCACCAGTTACCAGTCAAAAGATACCAAACCAGTCACCAGTCAGACCCTTTTAGTGAGGAGGAGATCCTGATACCTGGCAAGATGATATGTATTGCTGAGGAGCCATTGTCGTACAGTTTCAGACATGACGCACATCGCTCCCCTTCCTCACGCGTATAATACACGCAATGATTGCTGTGTCCCATCCCTAACAATTATCAGTCAAAGCACAAGGCTCACTGCCTGCTCCACCTCCCGCTAATTCCCCTTTCATCAGGCCGTGGTGACACAGTCTTCACCAGCAGCAGCATCTAAGCACAGCCGCCCGGACGCTCAAAACCACAGCATTACCCACCAGCAGCTGCAGCTTTTTCCCGCTGCCCTGCCACACACTGAGTGTGAGTCACTTACTAAGGGCAGCATCACCCAGCGTCAGCAGCATTTTCCCGATTTCTCACCACACAGAGTGCAAGTCACTCACCAAGGGCAGCACTACCCTTGTCTCCCCGCTTTGCTGCTCTCTGAGCCCGCTTGGCTGCCCTTCTCTCCATGCTCTCCTTTGCTTGCTGGATCTGCTTGTCGCGGATGACCACATGCCTGGATAGTAGCGCGACAGCATGGCGTGCTATTACTCAAGCTGTGTGAAGACAGCAACATGCCTGGATAGTAGCGCGACAGCATGGCGTGCTATTACTCAAGCTTTGTGAAGATAGCAACATGCCAGCATGGTGCGGGAGTGAAAGATGCACGCACAACGACATACCTGCACAGTAGGGTGACAAGCTGCTGCTGCAATGTTGTAAGAATTGGATGCATGACAACAATCAGACTGACAGCGTGCCTGCCTGCTGTGCATTGGTTGTTTATAGGTGTAATGCCTTATTACGGGGGATGAAAAGCAGGATGCTGGCGGGGAGTGCGTGGATGGCGACATACCGATGCTTACTGATTGGAAGCTGTGCGCATACATGCCAGCTTGAGCAATGTCAAATGACGGCGTCTCTTCATGCTGTGCATTTGTGGCGTTTGTGTTTCGTACAAGATGCTGCACACGGTGGCTTTGGGTGCCCTCACAGCAGGCACTGCAGCATCGGGCCCTGGCACTGCGCAGGGGGGTCACCACTCGCTGCTTGTTTGCCAGCTTGCAGGCATACGGCAAGACCCCAGGAATTGTGCGCAAGGGAGCCACCACTCACTGCTTGTTTGCCTGCTTGCATGTGTGACACGACCCTCTGCTCTGGTTGTGCCCAAAGAGCATGTGTGACACGACCCTCTGCTCTGGTTGTGCCCAAAGAGCATGTGTGACACGACCCTCTGCGCTGGTGGTGCCCAAAGAGCCTCGCCAGAGGTTCTGGCCTTGCACCAGCGGGCACCCACATCGCCAGAGGTTCTGGCCTTGCACCAGCGGGCACCCACACATGTTCACGCTCCTGTCGACAGTGACTCGCACCCATTCCCATCCACCCTGTTACCCACACCAGTCTCATGGCCTTGTCGACAACCACTCATATTCACCTTATGACTCACACCCAGTTTCAAGTCCATCTCCTAACCTACGTCAGTCTCATGTTCACCTCATTACCCACACCAGTCTCTTGTCCCACGTTCACCTCGTTACCCACACCAGTCTCTTGTCCCATGTCCACCTTCTTACCCACACCAGTTTCATGTCCATCTCTTAACCCACACCAGTTTCATGTTCGCCTTATTATCCACACCAGTTTCATGTCCCCGTCCACAACCATTCGCTCTGCCTGCACCCGTCCCTGCTTTCCTTGGCACCCACTTGTTCATGTTTTCATTGATCTCCTCAAGAGTCCTGCGCAGCTCCTCGTCTGTTGCTGCCAGGCGCTCCCTCTGCCTCTCTGCAGCACAGGCACTTGCATGCACGCTGGACGCTCACACTTAGAAATGCACACATCTTCCTGCCTGCTTTTGTGTGCGCAAAGCGAAGGGCGTGCATGCATACCAAGGGCTTCCTCTCTGGGCATGAGGGTTCCACAAAAAAAAGTGTGCGTACCACAGCGATCACAGTGCAGGGCATGCACGCACACACAAGCATGCTCACATGCGCTCAAGATGGTGAGAGGGTCACAAAGACATGCTGTACCTGGCTGTCTATCAGAGATATAAGTGCTTGTGCATACACACAAACACAAATGCATGCACAAACACGAGTGTGCAAGTAGCAGCGCAAACGCCCACCTGTGAGCTGCTGCGAGGCCTGCAGCTCCCGCTGACCCTCCAGGGAGGAGGCCTTGGCGCACGCACGCAGCACCTTGGACATGTCCAGCAGGAGTGTGACGTCCATCACCTCCCCAAACTTGGAGAAGAACCGCCCCACCTGGGTCCCAGGTAAGCATGCGTGGAGTTGCGTGCGTGGAGTTGTGGCTGGCTGCATGTGAGGTCATGAGCCTGTCCGCAGGCCTTCAGAAGGTCTTGACAAGGCTCCATGGTTGGCATCATGGCTATGCCCATGAGTCAGGCACATCGATTGCCTCAACGCAGCACGGCATGGCCAGCGCAAGGTGTGCATTCCTTGCTTGTTTGGCCATAGCACAAGGTCCACCTTTTGGCCTGCTGATTTTGATTGCAGGCCTGGTAGTCTCCAGCCGAGCTGCCCCGGTCTTGTAGGTGCAGCTATGCCCTACTAGTAAACAAGCTACCCTACTAGTAAATAAGTAAATACATTTTTAAGTTATCCTTCATGTAAAAAGCTACCAGAAGCGGCTCAAGGTTGGAGCTGCACCATCCACAGGCTCAACAGCACCATGAAGGAGCTGCCCCAGTCAGCCAGCAGACCCACCAGCAGCACGTAACTTCATACAGACCTGTGCACTTAGTCGCCCTTGTACATACACATATCCACGAAAGCATGTGCACGCAAGCATACACACCCACCCGTCCACCCACACCCACACAAACACCTTCACCCACACTTGCACCCCGCATACCTGCACACATATCCGCACACACACGCGCGCACATGCACGCACCTCATGCACCCCGGCGTGCCTGGGAAGCCCGGTCACCAGGACGGCATAGTCAGAGACCGTGAGACTCGAGCTGCTCACGTCGCTTTCAAACTTTCTTGCCTGCAGGGCCAGGCATTCATGCCATTGCTCAGGACTGTACGAAGAAAGCTGACATGCTCGCTGGAGGCATGCACCCCATCATGCTGACTGAGGGCATGCATGCTATGGCCTACTGTGGGCATGCATGCCATGCCTTGTGGGGAGTGCGCATGCCGTGGGCAAGAACGCCATCCTGCTTGTTGTGAGCGCGCATGATGCCGTGCCTTGTGGGAAAATGTGCACACCGTGGCCTGCTGTGGGCAGGGCCGTCGGGACCGGCTGCGTTTGAGGCATTTCTGAAACAGGTGGTGCATGTTTTGTCAGAGGCACTCTCATGCGCATGACGCCGTGCTGTGGAGCCGATTGCACAGCCAGTCATTCTGCTGTGGAGCTGATTGCGCAGCCTGTCATTCTGCTGCGGAGCTGATTAAACAGCCAGTCATTCTGCTGCGGAGCTGATTGAACAGTCAGTCATTCTGCTGAGTGTGATCATGCTGAGTGTTATCAACTTCGCGCGAAGGGGCACAGGCACTTCAGGTGCAAGCTGAGAGGCCCAAGGGCTCGAGGCTCATGCACACCACCACCATGGATGGATTGCTCAGGAGAAATGCATGGTTGTGGGATAGGTCCTTATCCCTGGTGTACCAGGCACACCATACATGCGTACATACCCAATGTTTGTAGCATGTGTGTTCTCGGTCAGGCAGGCGTGTGCCTGCGGCTTACCTTCCAAGTGTACACAGAGACCAAGAAGACCATAAGCACCACGCCAACCACATCCAGCAGGGAGATCCCTGCAGTGAGTGGACACACACAAGCGCGTAGACATGCGTTGACGCGCATGTGCAACGCGTGGGCGCATGCGGGAGTGTGGGCACGCATGGATGTGCATGCGTGGCAGCTTGACAAAAAGGGGGGGTGCATGCACCTGCGGTGTAAGGGAGTTCCAAGGGGACCTTGGGTGGCATATGTACAGACCTTGGGTGACATGTGACAGACCTTGGGTGACATGTGACAGACCTTGGGTGACATGTGACAGAACTTGGGTGGCATGTACAACCGCCCCCACCCCCACAGAGGGCCGTTGCATGATCTGTGCACGCTTAGCTCCACTGGCGCCTGGCTTTTGGTAAAAGGTGTCAGAAAGCAAAGAGCGACGGAGCCTGCCTCGGAACAGACTCAGCAACACAGCCTCTGCCTCAAGAGGATGGCTTTCAGGAGAGCTCTGCATGCATCTGCGCCTTAACATGCGTCCGTGCCTTTACGGCAGCTCAGGGTCTGCCACACTGCCCTTGCTGGAGTGTCCAAGCACGCCTCCTGCTTAAGTATAGGGATATGTGTCCAAGCATTTGCAAGCCTTTCCCTTTCAGAAGACTCCCACTTGGCATGTGGTTGGTTATGTTAGGGTTGCGCTCCTTGTTCTGCCGTATCTGGCCCCTCGCCCCAAAGCTGGAGCCTGTCAACTGAGAAGCTGTAGCCCAGGGGCACTCACTCCTCAAGCCTCGCCAACAGGCAGTCTGCGTCTCACCCCCTCACCTCCACACCAGTGATTCTTTAAAGGTTCTTAGAAAACTTGGTTTCAAGTCTCACACCAAAACGTCATTCTTGGAATTCTACGTTTTACGTCTTATACCTTGACTGGCCCAGCCCGCCGGGAGGCCGCAGGCATTGGAAAGTGTGGATATGTTCTTTCACATCAAATACAAAGCCTTCTGCAGGTTTTTGCACATGTACCATGCGGTCGCAGCACTGTCGTTCATCCTCTCAAAAATTCCCAACCAATGTCTAATTTCAAGCACGTCTCTAACCTCAGCAACTCTGTTATCTGTCTACCCCTTCACTCCACGACGCTTCTTTACACTGAGCCATTCCTTAATGGCAGCTGGGTATAGGAATGACTCCACACTGTGCTCAGATGTCTACCCCCGAGCGCAGCACGTCAGGTGCTCCTGCTGCAGCCTGTTGTGCTGGGGGTTCCGGACGTACTTCATTCATAGCGCTGAACATGCGCTCGTCCTCCACTGAGCCTAGCAACATAACCATCACCAACTCTGCCAGCTTTAAGAATTCCCCAAATCGCTGGCGCCCCCATAAGCGCTCTTGCTCCTGCCAGAATTCCAGTGGGGAAAGGTGCTGAAGTGCTTTTCGGCTTGCTGTCAGATTCATCACTGCCAAAATGGGCAAGAGGGTCTGCGTCAAATGCTGCTGCTGCTTTGGTAAAAGCTGCAGGTCACCATGAACAGCTTATCAGCTGCTTCTCCCCCATCACCCAGCCAGTGCCTGCGCTCAGGGTGCCCCTCTGGCGGGGTCTGCTGCAACCACTCAGCTTGAAACTTGTTGGTCACACCATGGTCCCTCCCACTCAAGCATGCTCCATCACTCTGTCCCTTCTTCACCCTTGGCCTCTTGCTGGGCTTCTCATTGCCACTCAATTCTAAACACTTCGGAAAATCATAGAATTTTTGGAGATTTGAAGGTGTTCTAGGGGTCTCTGAGGGCCCTAGAAGGCCAAGTGACCCTCTCTCACAGGGGTTTCGGACGCCCCAAGTCGACTTCACGTCGTTTGCCAAAGTGGGACTTCCTTGGTTTTACGCCGAATGACGTCATACGTCGCCTTAAAAATCCCCTTTCAAAACACTCGCACAGCAGAAAACCTATCTTTTTCATGGCGTTTCCCACCTGCTGTGCGCCCCCTGTCCCCTCCAAACGCCCAACTCACACAGCAGGAAGGCGTTCTTCCTCATGGGCCCGTGCCACACATTGCCGAGCTCCGTGTTCATCCAAGACAGTGTGGAGTTGGGGTCCACTCGCTGATCCACGATAGCAGCAAATGTTGTGCTCAGCAGGCTGGGCTCCTCATAAATCTGCAAGCAGCAGCAGCATGGAGATGGCCCGCAATGGCAGCAAATGCTGTGCTCAGCAGGCTGGGCTCCTCATAAGTCTGCAAGCAGCAGCAGCATGGAGATGGTCCACAATGGCAGAAAATGCTGTGCTCAGCAGGCTGGGATCCTTATAGATCTGCAAGCAACAGCAGCATGGAGATGGTCCACAATTGCAGAAAATGCTGTGCTCAGCAGGCTGGGCCCCTCATACATCTGCAAGCAGCAATGGCATGGAGATGGCCCACAATGGCGGCAAATGCTGTGCTCAGCAGGCTGGGCCCCTCGTCTATCCGCAAGCAGCAGCAGCAGAATGGAGTTGGGGTAAAGGCTGGAGAAGTAATGGGCAGCAGTGGTAGCCTAACGCCTCAGGGCAGCAATTGCGCATGTTGCTCCCGCACATCTGCGCGAGCTTCCACTAGTCTGTCGCCATAAATGCTTGCGCGCCCACAAAAGAGCACACACGCGCACGTTCCAATGCACACGCATGCAGTTGTGCATGTGCATGGAGGCAGGGCAATCCCCTGAGCGGTCAATTGTTCTCTGTTTCATTTTCCTAACTTTCTTTTTTATAACAAGACTTTCTGTTAGCAAATGTAAGAAAAGAATGCAAGGCCGCGTGCATGGATGGCAGTCCTCACCTTGACCCCAAACTCATGGTTGCGTTTGTTGGCTTCGTCTGTGAACACTGAAGTATTGATGACGATCCAGTAGGGAATCTGCAAGGAGCACGCGATTAAAAAGCTCCCTGTACAAAGGCACTTTTCTGCGCATGAGACTATGAAACAAGCCTTGACTGGCAGGTGCAGCTCGATCAAGAGGGCATGAGTGGCTCTGACAAGTAATCTAAAGAGCACTGTGATCCATTTTTTTAGCCTAGCACTTCCTTAATAAGTGTGAAGTCATTTAGAAAACCAAGCATGCATCGAAAACGCTGCTGCTTAATTGATGAAAGCATGAAAACGCACTGCCAAGAAGGTGATACAAGCGAACAGGATGAGCAGCCATTCGAGGATCTTGAAATACAGACCGATGCCAACCCTGGATTATGCACAAGGGTCAATCACTGTACACTTTTTGAGGGCATGATACTGGGTTGAATGTGTGAATATCTGATTCTGCAACATAGTACAAAATGTGGAAGGGTAACACTTCTCTGCAACCGTCCTCAAAAGCACGCCCGATAAAACTGAGTAGCCGGGTACTGGCAGGTCATTAGGCTGAATACAACACAAGTGATCCAATCTGTTTTACAACCCTCAAAGCCATGAGCCTAAAATACTCCAAACAGCTTTCTTTTTTCTGTGCCGGTGCGCCTATCCATGACAAGCGCTGTCAAGGATAGACGCTTGATTTTGAGCTTTTAAGAGGTACACACATTCACCAGAAATTTCCTTGCAACCTCCCAGTACGCACCCAAGTCTCTTTCCCAACTCAGCACAGCTCGCAAATGTGATGGCATCCTTGGGAGGTCTCCTTCGCTCGGCATTCAGCTTTGCCTGCAGGGGAGCACTTGCATTAGATCACCTTCAAGCCCCAAAACGGCTTGGAAGATGCAGAACACCAAGCGCTTTCTAAGATTTTTGCACAGGTATAACACAAAGTTTTTCTGTTTACCTGTGGAGCATGCTTTATGCAGGCAATTTGTTCCATTGAAGGCCAGAGAATGAAAGCGTATGTGTGCACGGATTATGCTCCATGCATGCGCACGCTTGCTTGCACTTAGCCTAAATGGCTCTCATGTTATTGCAGCTCTTGCAGTAGCTTGCAGTAGCTCAGCTTGCATAAATTGTGAAGTACATGCAGCTTGCGTGTAGCTGTGACAACTGGCTGTTGCTGTTACCAAGTGATCTGTTGAACAGGTCCGCAATGCAAGCCTCCCCCGCAGAGTTACAGCAGAGCCGCACCTGAGCAATCTGCCTGTGCTTCATTTCCAAGTCGCCTTGAGCTTCCAAGCGCTCATCCTCCCTAACAGAGGAGGCATCAAATGGTAGAACGCTTTCTGGCTCCTCCTCCACTGCCAACGCATACTTCCTTTCCTGCTCGCTTTCCATGCCGTGCTCGTCGCTGGCGGGCGAGCGCCCAGCGGAAGCGTCCCTGCTGAAGAGGCAAAGTTGCACGACTAGCTCGCTCAGTAGATCTGTAAGTTATTTTGAGACAATAGGTACGTTGTATGACCGACCAACACCAAAGCATCCCTCACCTGCTTGCGAGGGGCTGCAGAGAAGCTGGTCAGGCGACCGGATTGACTGAATGGACGTCCTGGAATTCGGCTTAAACATGAGAATAAAACTTGAAGGGCAGCGACTGACTGGCCCTTGCTGGAATACAGTCAACAAGCATGAATCAGGAATCAGGAACAGAACACCAAATTTACAACAACTAAAATTCGAATTTGTTATGTGTAATGTTAATCACGATATATCCTCAGCTGAGCCTTGAGTGCCTGCAATGGCTGTCCTGCCCAGCAATACGTAATGGGTGCATACGTGTGGAGGAGGAAAGATAATGCCAGCTCACAGCAGGGTGGCGCTGCTCCAGCTCAAACAAGCAACCTTAACCCCAATGCCTCTCCCTTCAAAGGGGGGGCAAAAACTACATTGGTGCCGCCTGGCATGTCTGCACCCATGCAGCAGCCACAGCACAGCGGCACCCTGCCTCAGCAAGCACAACCCGGTGTAAACACCCAGGCTGCACTTAGGCACAAGCGCAAGCCTCCGCCCCTACTGCAGCAGCAGCTGCAGCAGCGGCAGGAACCTGGGGACCAGCAGGGGCAGCAGGAGCACAACCTACTGCACCTAGGTCAAAACAAGAAGCCGCGCTTCTCTTACGTGGGCGGTGCCAGCAGCGGCAGCGGTGCGCAGCCTGCTCCTGTTGCCCAACAGATTGGCCTCCAATGCTCCCAAAACAGCCAGGCAAGCCATCAACCTCCACTGGCCACACACCCTGGGCAGCCCCCACCTGCACCAGCATCGCACCCCTTGCCTGCCAGGCCCCAAGCGCCCGGCCGCCCACGACCACTGATGCAGCAGCAACAGCAGCAGCAGCAGAGGCCACCTGGCGCGCCCGCCACTCCCTCAGTGACTGCCCCTTCCAGAGGGCAGGGGAGCGGCAGG
>SL_4KL_010_BRINEDRAFT_10001533_pt1 | contig 12765 bp, 13 predicted proteins | sample SodLak_010_BRINE_2_FD_10664 | JGI IMG/M metagenome (IMG submission 10664)
ACGACCGCGAGACGTATTTTCCCGAGGACAACGCCGACCGCTCTTTCGAGCCCATTGCAGCCGCCACACGGCACCTGATCGAGCTACTCGACGGCCAACTGTTCGACGGCGCGGTCGATTACCTCAACGTCAACGTCCCGACTGAACCGGCTGATCGGGTCGTGGTAACGCGCCCACTGGCGGATTACGACACTTCGGTTGTACCGGCCGACGATGGCACAGAGCGGTTCGAGAGCAACTACTGGGCAACCAAGCCCGTCGACGGTGATGGGTTTCCAGTCGGGCTCGACCGCTACGCGGGGGTCTACCCGGAGTGGAGTGATCGGGCGGCGGTCGTCGACGGGGCGATCAGTCTCACACCGCTTGGGACACCGCAGTCAGTTGTCGAGACATCGTCGACACTCGACGAACTGGTCGAACGGTACAACAACAGCGCCAATGTCGAACCGTAGGCGTCGACTACCGATCCGTATGCGTTGATTACCAGCTTACAGCTGGCCACCCGGCCCACCAAGCCCGCCGAGACCGCCACCGCCGTCGCCCTGCTGCATCTTTTTCATCATCCGCTGCATGTCACCGTCGCCCATTCCTTGGAACTGTTTAATCGTCCGGTGCATCATTTTGTGCTGTTCAAGCAGCTCTTGGACGGTCTCTTTGTCAGTGCCCGATCCGCGGGCGATGCGCTCGACCTGTGAGGCCCCAATCGAACGCGGATCTTCGAGTTCGGCCTCGGTCATCGACGACATGATGACATCGAATTTCCGCATCCGGTTTTGGGTGACATCCATCGCGTCGTCGGGCAGTTGGTCCATCAGCCCGCCGCCCATCCCCGGGATCATATCCATTACTTGGTCGAGCGGCCCCATGTTGTTCATCGCCTCCATCTGTTTTTGCATATCCTTGAGGGTGAACTCGCCTTCCAGCATCTGCTGGGGGTCCCAGTCGTCGTCTTCGGCCTGGGTCTGTTCCATCGCGCGCTCGACGCGCTCGGCGAGCTGTTTGAGATCGCCCATCCCCAGCAGTCGAGAAATGAAGCTGTTGGGCTCGAAGCGTTCGATGTCTTGGACCGTCTCGCCAGTCCCGAGGAAGGCAATCGACGAATCGGTTTCGTTGACCGCCGTCAGCGCCCCACCACCTTTGGCTGTCCCGTCGAGCTTCGTGATCGCCACGCCGTCGACGCCGATTGTCTCGTCGAACCGTTTGGCCTGCTGTTTGGCTCCTTGGCCGATGGCGGCGTCTAAGACGAGCAAACTCCGGTCGGGCGAGACGGTTGCTTCGATCTCTTCGATCTCGTCGATCAGATCGTCTTCGAGCGCGTGTCGACCAGCCGTATCGACGATGTGGATTTCGGCGTCGCTGGTGGCTGCAAGCCCGTCGCGGGCGATTGTGACGGGATCGGACTCGTCGGGGTCGCCGTAGAACTCGACTTCGGCGCGCTCGCACATCTGTTTGGCCTGATCGTACGCGCCGGGTCGGAACGTATCTGTCTGGATAACAGCTGGACGGAGTCCCTTTTTCGAGAACCACCAGGCCATTTTGGCGGCTGTAGTGGTTTTTCCTGAGCCCTGCAGGCCAGCCAGCATGATTGTCTGAGGCTCCAGTGGGAGATCCGTCGAGTCGCCGACAAGCGCGACGAGTTCCTCATAGACGATTTTGAGAACGTGGTCTCGTGCTGTCGTCCCGCCCGGCGGCTCCTCTTCGAGTGCGCGTGTTTTAATCGCCTCCGAGAGACTCATCACGAGTTCGACTTCGACGTCGGCCTGCAGCAGCGAGCGTTGGATCTGCTTGACGACTGCTTGGACGTCCTCGGCGTCGAGCCGGGATTTGCCGCGGAGATCGTTGAGCGTCCCCCGAAGGGAGCTCCCGAGATCATCGAGTACCATTTGTCTGCTGTAGGAACCCCAATCGGTAAAGCGTTGTTCGTCTCTCGGAGCGTTCTTCGGACCCGGTTGGCGCTGGGCTGCTTTCTGGATCGGAGGAGTTACCACGGATTACTGTGTAAGCATATGCCATGGGGCCAGACACCTGCGCTATTTATATTGGTTCGACAGCGCTAGGCTCCGATATCGCCGCTGCGGTCGAGTGCGGTGATCTCAGCCTCGCCGACACCACAGCCGATGGGATCGATGCGATCGACGCCATTGATGATCTCTGCTGTGTGGTAACCGACCACGACCCGCCCGCTGTCGACTGTTTCGAGCTACTCAATGCAGTGCCCGACGTTCCGATTATCCTCGCGGTCTCCAACGGAACCAGCGAGCTGGCGACACGCGCACTCAGATCTGGTGCCGAAACGTACCTCGACTGTTCAACAGTCACTGCCGAGCCGGCAGCGATTGCCGCAGCGATCGATCGGTGTGCGGCAGATCGAACCCACTCCCAAGAGGCCGACGCACGAATCAGAGAGTTTTCGAGTCTCGTCTCACACGAGCTTCGAAACCCGATCCAGAAGGCTTCCTCGGGCATCGCGTTGGCGAAAACACAGTGCGAAAGCGAGTATCTCGACGAGGTCGAAGCAACGCTGTCGCGGATGGATTCGTTAGTCGAGAATCTCGTTGATCTGCTTGATGAGACCGATCCGGCTATCGAACTCGAAGCCGTTGCGCTGGATGCTGCTATCAGAGAGGCCTGGCCGAACGCGCCGCACGCAACCCTATCGGTCGAGACCGCGCTCCCAACCGTTGAGGCCGAGCCCTCTCGACTCTACCAGCTGTTGGAGAACCTCTTTCGGAACTGTATCGACCACGCTGGCGAGGCCGTAACCGTCAGCGTCGGCGCGCTGACAGCAGCCGACAGCGACGAGCCGACTGGCTTTTATGTTGCCGACGATGGCCCGGGAATCGACTCTCATGACCGAACACAGGTCTTCGAGTACGGCTATACTACCGCTTCGGAGGGAACTGGACTCGGTTTGGCGATCGTCAACGAGATCGCTACCGCCTTCGACTGGCGGGTTTCGATTACTGAGAGTGCGGCTGGCGGTACTCGCGTCGAGATATCTCAACAAAACGTACTTTAAACAAAACTATTTTTGTCAGCGGCTTAGAGATGTAGCCATGGATGACTCAAGCGAAAAGACCATCCTCATCGTTGACGACGAGGAGATGGTCGCTGAATCCTACGAGCTCTATCTGCAGGACGACTACAACACGATTGTCGAGCTGAGCGGTGGGGCTGCCCTGATGGAACTCGACCAAAACGAGGTTGATCTCGTCTTAGTCGATCGCCGAATGCCGGGGATGTCGGGCGATGTCGTTATCGAACACATCGACAAATGGGAGATGGACTTTCAGGTGATTATGGTGACGGCGGTCGATCCCGACATCGATATCGTCGATATGCCGGTCGATGGCTATCTCACCAAGCCCGTTTCCGAAGACGAGCTGGTCGATGCCGTCGAGCGCGCGCTGTCGATCAAACACTACGAGGATCTCATCGCCGAGTACAACCAGCTTGCCGAAAAGTACGAAGTCCTGACTGCGGAGTTCTCGTCTCGGGAGTTGGCCAACCACGACCGGTTTGCCGAACTCGAATCCGACATGGACGCCATTGAAGCCGAGATTGCCGAGACCGTCGAGAAATTTTCGGACAGCAAGCTCAGCGACGCGTTCCGTCGGCTGCACTGAGCTCGCTCAAAATTTTCTGCGGACGTACTGTTGAACACGACCGACGCGGTCTGCATCGTAGGTCCACAGCCCCCGCCAGACGTTCGGCCCCGTCTCTTCAGCAATCAGCGCAACTGGCTCGACTGCAGGCAGTGCGTCGGGCGGCGTGTAGGCCACAAACCAGAGCCGCCGGAGTTCGGGGTCGTCGTTGGCATGCACGGTTAGATCGAGGTTCTCGACGGCGGTGGGATCGTCCCGAACGCCATACACGTGTGTCGAGACATCGCTTTCGGCGAGCCAGTCATACACTCGACGGGTGCCGTACTCGTCGTCGAGCCTCGACAACAACTGAAACGAGGCATCGAACTCGCCGCGGCCAGCCGACAGCGCCTGAAACTCGATAAAGCGCGAAATAACCACCAACAGTAGCTTTTCTTTGTTCGATTCGGGATAGCCGCGGACAGTAAACTCGATGTCGTCGAGTCCGGTCAACACATCCGGAAACGAGCCGGTTTCGATCTGTTTGGTACCGGTTCGGTACCGATCCGTATTAACTAACAAAAACGAGGCTTTCAGTTCGTCCCACGGCGAGGTTGCGATCACCTCGCCGTCGTCGAGCAGGCAGACGAGGTTGTCGTCGCCGTCCGGGAGCTCGCTAACCGCCACCTCGACGGCCTCCGAATCGAACACCCGCGCTAAAAGCTGCAGCTGTGGCTCGACTGCTGTATCGGTGACGTTGACCAACAGCAGCGTCTTCCTTGCAGGCTCGACCTCGTCGATCAGCTCGGCGAGCGACTCAGTACGTATGCCGTCAGTCACACTCGCTCATATTGTCGCATACAGCTAATCAACTTGTCGCCAACTGTGGCCGTCCGCAACGGAGGCTTACTCGACGCCGAGCAGCTGGTCGACCAGCTGTTCGGGATCGAACGGCTCGATGTCGTCGTAGCCTTGGCCGGTGCCCAAAAAGAGGATCGGCTTGCCAGTGACGTACGAAATCGAGATCGCTGCCCCGCCCGATGAATCCGCATCCGCTTTCGTCAGCACGCTGCCGTCGATTTCGGCGGCGTTGTTGAACTCTTGGGCACGCATCACGGCGTCTTGGCCCGCGACCGCCTCGTCAACGAACAGCGTCAGATCAGGCTCGACAACACGGTGAATCTTGGCCAACTGCGACATCAGATCGTCGCTCGTGTGGAGCCGGCCCGCCGTATCGCCGAGGACGACATCCACGTCGTTGGCCTCGGCGTACTCGACGGCATCATAGATCACCGCGGCGGGGTCGCCACCCTGCTCGTGGGTGATGATTTTGCGGTCGACGTTTTCGGCGTGTTTCTGGAGCTGTTCGTTCGCGCCCGCGCGGTAGGTATCCCCGTTGGCCAACACGGACGTGTAGCCACGCTCGCCGAGATACTCAGAGAGTTTGGCGATCGAGGTTGTTTTGCCGACCCCGTTGACACCGGTAAAAACGATGGTGATGGGTTTGTCGGCCTCCGCCAGTCGCTTTTCGAAATCGAACTGGCCGATGCTAATCACCTCAACAAGGGCGTCGTGCAGCGCGAGCTCGACGAGTTCGCCCGTTGTTTCGACCTGTTTGCGGGTCTCGCCGATCATTTTTTCGCGAACGGTTTCGAGAATCTCCTCGGCGACGCTCATCTCGACGTCGCTTTCGAGCAGCGCCATCTCAAGGTTCCACAGTGGGTCTTCGAGGTCTTGCTCCTCAATGATGATTTTCCCGGTTGCAAACGCCGCAACGCGTTTGAGCGTTCCCGGCCCAGAGTTTTTGTCTTTGTCTGTGTCGGATTCGTCCGCGTCGGTGTCGCCCGTCTGAGTTTCGGCGGTCGAGTCGGCTCCGCTCTCGACCGACTCGGTTTCGTCTTCGACCGTCTCAGCTTCGGCGGCTGTCTCAGCCTCGACAGTCGAGGCGTCGTCGGTCGCACCGCTTTCGGGTGTCGATTCGTCGTCCGGTGTTGTCTGAGCGTCGTTCGGTTCGGCGTCGGCCTCTGTGGCGTCTGTCTCGGCCTCGTCTGTGTCGGTTGCTGCCTCGGCTTTTTCCTCGGCAGTCTCCTCGACATCGGAGCGGAACTTGCTCAGCTTGTCTTTTAATCCATCAAACACGGCTGGAAAGAGTTACTGGGTTGGTTATTCGCCTTCGCCTTCGCCGCCCTGCTGCATCGCCTGCATCTGTTGCATCTGCTGTTTTTGGAGGCGCTGTTGGATTGCTTGGGCCTGCTCTTCGAGGGTGTCGGCTTCGGCTTCGAGCTCGTCGATCTCCTCGTTGAGCCCGGCGATCTCCTCGTCGAGTGCGTCCTGTTTGAGTCGAAGCGACTCGACTGCAGCCTCTTGGTCCTGTTCGGCTGCGTAGCCGCCGCCGAGGCTGACGATTACTTCGTCGATATCTTGGATCTCTGCACGAAGGTAGGCATCGCCCCCAAGCGGCACTTGGACGGTCGAGCCGGTCTCAAGGGTTTCGAGCCCCTCGACGGCTTCGTCGATCTCATCGCGGTCGGCTTGGAGTCCGTCGATCTCTTCGTTGAGCCCGGCGATCTCCTCGTCAAGCGCTTGGAGCTGCTGTTGGAGCTGCTGGAGCTGCTGGCCGCCGCCACCGCTGGGGCCGCCGCCCATCATGCTGCAACGACCTCGTCAATCGAGATCTGGGTTCGTTTGAGACCATGTTCGCTGCCGAACTGCGAGAGAACGTGCTCGCGGGCAACTGCCTCGTTTTCGGCTTCGATTTCTTTGGTGAACGACCGTGGGCCGTCTCGACCGGCAAACTCGCCACGAATAGTGAACTGGCTCATACCCACACGGTCGGCCCGCGACCCGGAAGTATCTTCCTACTCAGCGGTGCCACGGAAGTCATCCCCGTGGCCGACAGATAACACAGATTCAGCTCAGTCGAGATAGCCAAGCGTGTCTTCGATCCGGCCGATCTCCGGGCCAGTGGTGTCTTCACCGACCAGATAACTCGACTCACCAGCGACAAGCCCTGAGCCAAGCAGCGGTGTGCCGTAGTTGATCGTCCCCAGATCCGCATACACGTCGAGATGGTCTTCGAGGGCTTCAAGTTCGGATTCAGTGGCTTTCGGATGACAGAGCACACCCGAGTTGGTGGCCACCGCAGCGGTACCGACCGTACTGCGATCGCCGAGTTTCCCGCGCAAGACCGGCACGTCCAAGGCCGCTTTGACCGCCTTGATTCCTTCCCGAGAGAGATCCGGATGGACGTATGCGCCGTAGTCGTTGGCGACAACAACGTTGCCGGCGGCGTTGATTCGGCCCGGCAGCTTGATAACTGGTCCCGAGACGGCCTCGTCGAGTCGGTCGAGTTCGCGGTCGGTAATCCGGCTCGAAACCAGCAGGCCGTTTTCGTTACCAGCGGCTAACGAACCAACCGTTCCCGAGCCGCCGATTGTCGTCTGGACACACTCAACGTCCAACTCGTCGGCCATCGATTCGGCGAGCTCGTCGTCGACATCACGTCGAACCAACAGACAGTCAGGAGTCACACGGGCAAAAACGCCGATATACGACGAGCCAGCGACGGAAACACGAAGCACGCGTTAGGCGGCTTCGGCTTCGACGATTGCTTCGCCCTCTTCGACGAAGCGGGCCGCACGAACCCGGAGCTTCGATGGCGGGTTCTGCCGACCCTTTTCCCAGACCTTCTCGTTGACCGAGGGGTCGAGTCGAACGGCCTCGCCCTCGACGTTGAAATGCTGGGCGAGGTGTTCGCGGATGAGCTTCATCGCGCGGTCGGCTCGCTTCTGGACGGCGACTTTGCGGACATCCCGGAGCGGGACGGTGATGACACGCTCTTCGAAATCACTCGTGCTCATTGTTATTCGTCCGTGCTGCTACGCCGCCAGTTGCGACGTTTTGGGTTTCGGGTGACTTGCATATCCGTCTTCATCATAACCCACGTTGGGACACGTCGGTTCTGCCGTTCGAGTTTGGCGAGTCGCTTTTTCTTCGCCTTCGATTTCTTCCCCATAGTAGCCTACTGTCCAGTCCCGCCGCTTAAAATCCTGTCCATCCCGTACGGCGTTCCTCTGTCGCTCAGAACTTCCCTAACAGCGATTCGTAAAAGCTCGCATCGCTCGCCTCGCCGGCGAGTTTCTCGACGATCAGCTCCGGTGTCGACCGTGCCAGATGATCTTTGACGGGCGAACGGTCGACCTGCAGCTCACCATTCATCAGACCGGTCGCCTGAATCCCATCGACGGCGACCGTCACCTCGGAGGCCGCCCGAATCTGGTCGGCAAGGTGTGAGACAAACACCGCGGTTGCGCCCTGTGTGTCGAGCGCTTCGAGAATGCCGGCAATGATCTTCGCGCTTGCGCCCGGCTCGGTGATCGACTCCAGTTCGTCGACTAAGACGAGTCGCCCCTCGGCTCCCGAGACCAGCTCGCCGAACTCTCTGAGTGTGCTCTCGAAGGCTCCGGCGTCCAGTGTCCCTTGTGATTTCGCATAGTAGTGCAGCTCGGTGAACCGCTGAAGACGGACCGACTCGGCGGGCACAGGCAGCCCCATCTGGGCCAGAATGATGATCAGCCCAACGAGGTCGAGTAGCGAGGTCTTGCCCCCGGAGTTGACACCCGAAAGCAGCGTGACACCCTCGACGCTGTAGTCAACTGGCTCGACCGCATCGAATGTGACATCCAACAGCGGCGAGCGCCCACCCTCGATTTCGAAACCTGTCTCGACGAACTCGGGACGCACACAGTCGAAATCGGCGGCAAACCGCGCGATGGCCAACTCGACGTCGAGTTCTAAGGCATGTCTAACGAGTTGGTCGACAGCCTCACGAAGGTCGGCCAAGTCGGCGGCCAACTCCGTTTTGAGTTGGGTTGCTCTGCGGTCGTGTTCGGCGGTAAGCTCGGTTTTGAGTCGAGAGACTGCCTCCTCGCGCCGCGAGATCGGAAACGTCGGCTCGCCGTCGAAAATCCGATCCGCGAGCTCGGCCTCTTCGGGTATCAGCGCGAGGCTCTCTGTGAGGTGGCTCTGGGCCTTTTGTAGGGCAGTCTCGAAATCCTCGTCGAGCTCTCGCGCCAAAAGCGAATCGACGCGTGCGCCCTGCTCGACCAACGAAAGGAAATCTTGGCCCTCGATGGTGACGTTTCGTTCTTTGATCGCCTCCCGAAGGTGGTCGTTGGCGACCGACTCGGCGGTGCTCACTGCGGTCTCTAGGTCGTCGACCGCGATTTCGAGCCGCCGGAGCTCCGCATCACCGACGATGGTGCCGTCGTCGTCAACCCGCGAGAGGCCGTCTTCGAGCCGGTCGAGCTCGCAGGGTGGCTCCATATCGGCGTGTCGGTGAACCTCACAGGCGGCCAGCATCTCCGCGCGGTTGGTAGCAAAAAACGACAGCAGGCGTTCGGGGACGACGATCTCGGGCTCGTCGAGTGCGTCGGGTCGGACTCGAACATCGCCGGTGATGTCGATGCCCGCAAACGATTCGTCGAGGAGGAACACGGTTGAATACGACCGGGCCAACTCATCGATATCGCGGGCGTCCTCGACGGTTTCGGCAGAGACTTCCGGGATTCGATTCTTCGCTTTGGCGTACTGCTCGGCGTCGGCGGTTGCCAGACATCGGTCGCGCACGCGGAGTCCCGTGGGCGCAGCAAGGGGCTCAACGCCGCCGAGTGCGTCGGTGACTGCGGGATCGATTTCGCGTGCGAGCGCGCGGTCGACCAACTGGTGGACCTCGTCGATTCGAGAGGCGCTCACGGTAGGGTACAGTGTTTCGAGTCGTTTTGTTGCGTAGGTTGTGACTGCTCGTTCTTGGAGCAGCGCCAACGCATCGTCGTACAGCGATTTGGCCCGATCAGTGGCCAGAAAGCCACCGGAATCGTCGTGGCGGCGCTGGATCGCCCCGCGGGCGATAGCGGCGGCTCGACCCTCCGAGATTCCGGGGGCCTCCGAGAGCCGAAGCACGTCGCCGGCTTCGAGGGCGGCCTCAGGCTCGTCGAGCTCGGTGAGTGCCGCGGCGGTTTTCTCGCCGACGCCCGGAATCGATTCGAACTCCATCGGCTGGGCGTCTTGCTGGCAGTGACAAAAGGTTGCGGGTCACGGGCAAGAAGGGGGGAGTGACGCCCGCCCCACGGGCGTCTCAGCACGCGGGCAGCGACACGTGGTGGTCGAGCTGTCGATCCAAGGGCCGGGTGGTCCACACGATCGATTGTTGGCTGTCTGTCACTACCCATCTACGGAAACGTGGCCCGATACTATCACTGTTATGGCCACCTACCGAACCAGTTGTTTAACAACGTGTTTTTCAGCCTCCGAATCCAGTTGCGTGTATGACTCCGACAGCGAAAGCCGACGCGCTCCGGGCGGATCTGGCCGCCGAGGACAGCGTGCTCGTGGCGTTTTCGGGCGGCGTCGATTCGTCGGTTGTCGCCGCGCTGGCGTTTGAGGCGCTCGGCGAGCAGGCGGTCGCCTGTACGGCCAAAAGCGAAACGCTGCCGGCAGCCGAACTCGACGACGCCAAACGGGTCGCTGCGGAAATCGGTATTCGTCACGAACTCGTCGAGTTCTCGGAACTCGACAATCCCGAGTTCGTCGAGAACAACGGAAACCGCTGTTATCATTGCCGGACAATGCGGCTCGGCAGAATGTACGACACCGCCCGCAAACTGGATATTGAGACTGTTTGTGATGGAACCAACGCCTCGGACCCCGGTGAGGGCCACCGGCCGGGCCTGCAGGCCGTCGAGGAGTTGTCGGTTCGTTCGCCGCTGTTGGACCACGACATTACCAAAGACGAGGTCCGAGCGATTGCGGCTGATCGCGGCCTTTCGGTTGCCGATAAGCCGTCGATGGCCTGTTTGTCCTCGCGGATTCCAACCGGTCTCGACGTTACTGAGGCGAAACTCACTCGCGTCGAAACAGCCGAACGCCTGCTCCGTGAGTGGGGCTTCGAGCAGTTCCGTGTCCGGGACCACGACGGGTTGGCTCGTATCGAAGTCGCGCCCGACGAACTCGACGATGCGCTCGATCCGGCCTTTGTCGAGGCCGCCCGTCAGCATCTCTCGGATCTCGGCTTCGAGCATGTGACACTCGATCTGCATGGGTATCGAACCGGCAGCGTCAGCCCCGGCGGTGCGACCGACGTATCGAGTACCGACCCGACGGTGTTCTCCCAGCAGTATCCTACCGAGTAGCTGACACTCAGCCGGGAGAAATATCAGAAAATTCGGATTAAGGCTATCAGAAACGATAGCTTCGGGCGTACATCTATTGCAGAGTGTGCTGTATGTCGGATATGGCGAATCGCGTTTCCGGCTCCGAATCTGTTACTGAAGAAGATATTACGACAGAGGTTTCTTCATCGCTTCAGGAACTCCAAGCAGCTTCCGAAGAGATCGCTCGCCGGACCGACGGCATCGCCCAGATGGCCGACGAGCAAAGCCAAGGGATGAATCAGGTCCGCAGCGAGGTCTCGAACCTCTCGGCAGCCGTCGAGGAGGTCGCTTCCTCTTCGGAGGAGGTCGCCTCGGAGTCGAAATCCGTCAACGACCAGGCCCATGACGGCCAGAAAGCCGTCCAACGCGTCAGCAACGCGATGGACTCGATCGAGGCCTCTGCTGAAACAGTCGACACCCGTGTCAGAACGATTGACGACCGGGTCGAAGAGATCGACTCACTGGTCGAGGTGATCAACGATATCGCCAACCAGACCAATCTGTTGGCGCTTAACGCCTCCATCGAGGCCGCTCGTGCCGGCGAAGCCGGGGCAGGCTTTTCGGTTGTCGCCGAAGAGATCAAAGATCTCGCCGAGCAGTCCCAGCGGCGGGCCAACGAGATCGAGAACGTGGTCGAAGGCATTCAGTCCGAGACCGGACGTGCGGTGACTGCGCTCGAAGAGAGCACCGAAACCGTCCAGACGGGCTCCCAAGAGGTCGACAATGCCTTAGATAACCTCAATGCCATCGGCAACTCGGTCGACGAACTCGACGCCGGCGTCAGCGAGGTTGCGACCGCAACCGACGAGCAGGCCGCCAGCACCGAAGAGATTGCCGCGATGGTCGATCAGACGGCGACGAACGCCACCGAGATCACCGACGAGACGCGAGATATCAGTGGGGCAGTCCGACAACAGAACCGGATGATCGCTGAGTTGGCCGACAGCGTCGAGCTGTTGTTGCACACCGACGACGTGATGAACGAGTAGGCGGCTGCTGGCTGGTTGCTGCCTACGTTGTTTTCGTCTATCACATAGCGTTTCGCCCCTACTTTGTCGACTAATCTCCTTTTGAACTGTTCGTTCGTCGACCAAAACGGCGAGATGAGCACCTATTAGTCGATGCCGACCGACCTGCTGGTATGCGCAGTGACGCCGATATCCTCTCGACAGACGCCCCGTTGGATCTCCGACTCTCTGAGTCCGAACTCGAAGCGACCCACGACCATCTGGTCTCGTTTATTCAACAGACTGTCGAGGCCGCCGGCGCGGAAGGCGCGACGCTCGGGATTTCGGGTGGCATCGACTCGACAACAACGGCCCATCTCGCGGTCGACGCACTCGGCACCGATGGCCTGCATGGTCTGGTGATGCCCAGCGAGGTCAACGACCCTGAGATTATGAGCGATGCCGAACGCGTCGCCGAGGAGCTCGGGATTACCTACGACGTAATCGAAATCCAGCCCATCGCCGAGCAGTTTTTTGAGGCAGTACCGGAAGCCACTGACAGTCGGATGGCGACCGGCAACGTCTACGTCCGCACGCGGGCCGTCCTCAACTACTTTGTCGCCAACGCCGAAAACCGGGTCGTGCTGGGAACGGGCAACCGCGCCGAGGCGATGACGGGCTATTTCACCAAGTACGGCGACCAAGCTGTCGACTGCAATCCCATCGGGGGGCTGTATAAACAGCAGGTCCGTCAACTGGCTGCCTACATGGGTGTCGACCACGATCTGGTAATGCAAACACCGACTGCCGGGATGTGGAGCGGCCAGACCGACGAAAAAGAGATCGGGCTGAGCTACGACCAGTTGGATGCGATTTTGGCACTCCACATTGACGGGCCGCTCTCGACGGCCGCCACGGTGCGACAGCTCGACAGCGTCGATCACGAAGCGATCGAGCGCGTCGAGGAGCTGGTGGCGGCCAGCGAGCACAAACGAGCCATGCCGCCGGCTCCCGAAGTGCTCG
>SL_4KL_010_BRINEDRAFT_10001534_pt1 | contig 12764 bp, 14 predicted proteins | sample SodLak_010_BRINE_2_FD_10664 | JGI IMG/M metagenome (IMG submission 10664)
AGTCGCAGACACTCGCTGTGCATACTGTGCCGACGGCCACACCGGACTCGAACCTCGTTTATCATCCGGCTGGTCGACCCCTGGTGGAGGTCGAGAATCAAGTCGGCCGTCTGGGCGGCTTCGAAAACACCGAAGGCGATCCGCTCGCTCGAAGTGCCGTTTTGATCGCCCGGAAAGGTCCGGTTGAGCTTTCGGTCATCGATCGGATTGCGGTGTTCTGCCACCTGAAAGCCGTAGTAGTTGACAATACCGACAATGAGAATTTCGCCGGAGAGTTCGGTCGGATCGATCTGGGGAACAACCCGACGGAGCACGCCCAGACCGTTGAGTTCGTTGCCGTCACTAACTGCCTGCAGATAGAGGCGTTTTCCCTCATGAGCCCCGTTGATAACGGCGACCGGAAGGCCGACTTCGCTGCCATCGCGAGATTCGCCAACAGTGAGCCGACCCACATCGAACTCGCCAGGGCCAGCCGATGCGGAGCCGAGCGTGATCGTCATTACCGATGACCAGGAGTGCCCCGGCCTTTAGCGGTTCGGTCCCGCAGTCACCCGAAAGCTGGTTTCACTCGGCCACTACGGGGTGTTTCGACTCAATTGCCAGTAGCCGACGGTCTGACAGCACGAACGTGTTGCTTCCGGTGGTATTTTTTCACCTGCCTGTGTACTCGTCCCAATGTCTGATTCGGCGAACGACAGCGAGACCAGCGCGCTTGCGGGGTATCGGCAGTTCTTCGCCCTTCGTGGTGACGTGTTCGTCCTCTCGGTAGCGATGTTCGCCTTCAGCCTTGGCTTTCAGATGACGACCCGGTTTCTGCCTGAATATCTCAGTGTGCTGGGTGCCAGTGCGCTTGTCATCGGGTTTTTTGGCACATTTGGAAATATCATCAGCGCCCTGTATCCGTATCCGGGCGGTGCGGTTTCCGATCGGATCGGCTCGCGGTATGCACTCACGGTCTTTGGACTTGCCTCAACGCTCGGCTTTCTGCTCTGGTTCGTTGCCCCCTCGTTTGGAACCCTCGAGGTTGCTGGACTCACTATCGAGCCGTGGATCTGGGTGTTTGTCGGTCTCGTACTTGCCCAAGCGTGGAAATCCTTCGGCCTCGGAGCGACCTATGCAATCGTCAAACAGAGCGTCTCGGCTGACCGGCTGGCTCGCGGCTTTGCCAGCACCGAAACCTTCCGCCGGAGTGCGTTTCTCATCGGCCCGGTGCTTGCAGCCGGGCTGCTCTCGTTGCACCCGGATTTCGCGGTCAGCTTCCGGTATGTTCTGGGTGTGGCAGTCGTCTTCGGCATTGCGGCAACGGTCGTCCAGCACGTCATGTATGATGCCAGCGGCGACAGCTTCGGCAGCTCATTTGCGGGGCTTTCGCAGATTCGTGCGGATCTCAGGAACCTTCCACCGACGCTACGGCCGCTGTTGATCGGTGATACACTCGTCCGGTTTGCCAACGGCATGGTCTACGTCTTCTTTATTATTGTCGTCACACAGTTTCTCGACGTCGGTCTCTCGGTGAGCCTTCCAGCAGTTGGTGCGGTTGATCTCGGGCCTGCGGCCTTTTTCGGGCTGCTGCTCGGTCTTGAGATGGTCGTTGCACTGCTCGTCATGGCTCCCTCGGCGGCCCTGGCCGAACGGGTTGGCCTCAAACCGGTCGTCGCAACCGGCTTTGCGGTCTATGCGATTTTTCCGATTCTCCTCATTAGTGCGCCACCCAGCGCGGCTGTGCTCGCACTTCTGTTTGCCTTTTCTGGAATCCGGTTTGCCGGGCTGCCGGCACACAAGGCGCTGATTGTCGGGCCCGCCGAAGCCGACGCCGGCGGGCGGGTTACCGGCTCGTACTACCTGCTGCGAAATGTGATCGTGATTCCGAGCGCCGCCCTTGGTGGGGCGCTATACGGTGGTATTCCCAACCCGGTTGGCCCTGGCGAGTTGATTACGGGAAGTCCGACCCTGGCATTCGCTCTCGCAACCCTCATCGGCCTCGTTGGGACGGGGTATTTCTTGATTTTCGGGAAAGAATTTGACGCGTACAAATGAGACGCTATCTGTTTAGCTGACAGGAATATTTTTATATAACCCCCGTTGAAAGAAGATATCTTGTCACTGAACGTCACTTGTTTGCCGGGGTATCCGAATGGATGGTAGGTTTCTAACCCGACAGGTTGATGACGAAATCACCGTCCTCCACGTTGACGACGAGCCGGATTTCGCTCGGATGGTTGGCACACACCTCGCTCGGATTGACGACCGGATAACTGTCCACTCTACAACCCAACCTGAAAGCGTCACATCCCGTCTCGAATCTGAACCGATCGACTGCATTCTTACCGACTACTGGATGCCCGAACAGACCGGACTGGACGTGCTTTCGCAGGCTCGTGAGAGTGATCCCGATATGCCGGTTATCCTGTTGACCGATACAGGAAGTGAAGCGATCGCAAGCAAGGCAATCTCTGCAGGGATCTCGGATTATGTTATCAAACGCGAGCTCAGCGCGCAGTACCAACTCTTAGCTAACAAGATCAGTACGCACGTCGAGCGCCGACGGGCTCAAGCCGTTGCTACCCGCACCCACCAACAGCTATACGAACTCGCTGAAAACACCCGGGACGCGCTGTGGATTTTCAGCGCCGACTGGAGCGAACTCCAGTTTATCAACTCACAATACGAGCGAATTTTCGATCAGTCCATTGAGACGCTTTCTGCGAATCCGACGGACTTCCTCGAGACGATACATCCTGCAGACGTCACCGATGTCACGGACGCGATGAAACGTGCCTCAGATGGACACTCCCAACACGTTGAGTACCGCATCGAAGCGGAGACAACAAAATGGGTCGAATCATACGCCGAACCAATCACTACCGACGCCGGAGACGTTGTCCGAATCGCTGGGTTTACTCACGACATCACCGCACGAAAAGCGTCACTGTTTGCGCTTCGAGACAAAAACGAACAGCTCGAACGCTTTGCATCGATTGTTTCACATGATCTGCGAAACCCGCTGAGTGTTGCAGAGGGTTATCTCGATTTAGCACGCGAAACGGTCGACAGCGACCATCTCGAAACCGTCGACCGTGCACTACTCCGAATGCGGAACCTTATCGGCGATCTCCTTATGCTTGCCAGAGAGGGCCAAGAGATACGCGATACCGAATCCGTCTCGGTCGATACGCTCGTTCGTTCGAGCTGGAACAATATCGACCAGAAACAGGCATCGTTGCAGACGGAGACAAAAGCGGTTATCCCTGCCGACGAGGTTCGCCTTGGCCAAGTCTTTGAGAACCTCTTTCGGAATGCAATCGAACACGGGGGCCCGTCGGTTCAGATTCGGGTTGGTGTACTCGAATCTGAGTCGGGACTGTATATCGAAAACGATGGGGAGCCGATTCCAGCAACCCATCGAGAAGACATATTCGAGACCGGCTTTACCACCAATACTGGTGGAACCGGCTTTGGTCTCGCAATCGTCCAACGCATCGTCGACGCCCACGGCTGGACACTCCGGCTCGCGGAGACGCCAACCGACACCGTTCGATTCGAAATCACGGGAATTGACAGTCTCACCAAGCCCTGAACCGGACAGGCAGCTCATGATCAAACGGAAGCCGACATCGATTTGAGGCTCCTGTCCGTAGGTAAACTCGTGAACGACGACGTTCCTGACCGGCCGCCAGCGTCGAACATGATCGAAGCCCTCGGAGTTCGACGAAACGCGACAATCGGCCTTGCTGTCGGTGTTGGCGTTGCGGTCCTCGCCTACGTGGTTCGGATTTTCGAGCTTCTTGGTCCCGTGAGCGAGGCGCGTGAGTATCCGATTTTTGGTCCCGAAGCTTGGTTTGTTCTTTTGGCGTTCGTCTTTGCGGTTGCCACTGCACTGGGGGTTGTGATTTTTTTAACCGCGATCCGTGCCTATCGGCTTACACAATCAGTTTCGGTGAACGAACAGTAACCTCATCGCCAGACAGTAGCGTCAGTCAGCACAGTAGAGTTCGCTGTTTTCGAGTGCAATGTCGGCTTCTGGCGTTAGTTCGTAAATATTCTGTCTCGCATCAGCAAAGTAGACGTCTTCGTCAACAACACCGATTCGTTCGAGCCGTTCGAGTGCGTACCGAACCGTCCGTGCTGAGAGCATTGATTCCTCGACGATTCCTTTCTGCGTGAGCGTGCCATTGTATTCGAGTACTTTGAAAACAAGCTTGGCACTCGGTGGCAGATCGTCGAGACTCTCGTGTTCTGTTCCCGCCATTGGGAGTAACTGGGACAGACAACAGTATAAAGCTTGACCAGCCAGTGGCCGAGACTTGTCAGCGACTATCGGTCCGCTCGAAGGGTCGCAAGCGAACTCCTTTTGATGACGGCTCACAGAGCGGTAGATATGGCTACTGAAACGACAGCCGGTCTCTCCGATCACATGCGGGGGGTGACCGTCACAACGGTCGCTTGCCTTGCGGGGATTCTCGCAGCGGTGGTCTCGGCGTATTTTGTTGGCACAACGCCCGAGGCCGCCGGCGACACGATGGCGCTGCTCATCATGGGCGGGTTCATCTTCGTGCAGTTTCCAATCCTCAAACTCGTCGGCATCGACGTTGGTGAATTCGGCATTAAAGACAACTTGTTTGTCTCCTTTATGACGTTCTGTCTGTGGTTCATCACCTACGCCGTCTTGCTCACCTCGGCGGTGACGCTGTAAATGGCCGATGACAGTATCGCGGTTGTCGATCTCGATCGCTGTCAGCCCGACCGGTGTAACTACGAGTGTGCGAACTTCTGTCCGCCGAATCGGACCGGCAAGGAGTGCATTACCGTCCGTGGCGAGGACACCGAAGAGGGCGACCCCGATCAGATCCGCATTTCCGAGGAGATCTGTCTCGGCGAAACCTGTGGCATCTGTGTCGACAAATGCCCTTTCGATGCGATCGAAATCATCAATCTCCCCAGTGAGCTCACCGAAGAGCCGACCCACCGCTACGGGGAAAACGCCTTCGGCCTCTACGGGCTTCCGGTTCCCGAACCCGGCAACGTCACCGGTATTCTCGGACCAAACGGGATCGGGAAATCGACGGCCGTCAAAGCCCTCGCCGGCGAAATCGTGCCGAACCTCGGTGAGTATGGCGCTGCACCCGACTGGGAGCCCGTCTTAGAGCGATACCGTGGTTCGGAGCTCCAACAGTTTATCAGCCGGCTGCTTGACGACGAAATCACTATCGCCCGCAAGCCCCAATACGTCGATCAGATTCCGAAACAGTTCGACGGGAACACGCGAGAGCTGCTCGAACGAACCGACGAGCGTGGCGAGCTCGACTATCTCATCGACCGACTCAGCATCCGCCCGGTGATGGATCAGTCGATCGATTCGATTTCCGGTGGCGAACTCCAGCGGGTTGCCATCGCGGCCTGTCTCGCACGCGACGCGGATTTCTACTTCCTCGACGAAATCACGCCCTATCTCGACGTCGGCCAGCGGATGGTTGCGGCTCGACTGATTCAGGAACTCGCCGAAGATGACGATGCCGACCGGTCGATGCTCGTGGTCGAACACGATCTGGCGATTCTCGACTTGCTTGCTGACACGCTTCACGTCGCCTACGGTGAGCCCGGTGCCTTCGGGGTTATTACGCCGCCAAAGTCGGTCCGAAAGGGAATCAACGAGTATCTCAAAGGCTATCTCACCAACGAAAATATGCGGATTCGACCCGACGCAATCACCTTCGAGGAACACGCTCCCCGCGAGACGGTCAAGGGAATGCCGCTCATCGAGTATCCCGACCTGAAAAAATCCTATGGCGAGGGCGAATTCTCGCTTGCTGTCGACAGCGGAACGATCTACCAGGGCGAGGTGCTCGGCGTTGTCGGGCCGAACGGGATCGGAAAGTCGACACTGGCAAAGATGTTTGCGGGTTCGATCGAACCCGATGACGGCAGCCTCGAGTTCGAACTCGATATCTCGTATAAACCACAGTACATCGAGATCGACCAGCCGATGCGGGTCGATAGCTTTCTGGCCTCGATCACCGACAAGTTCGGTAGTTCCTACTGGAACACCGAAGTTGCAAAGCCACTACAGCTCGAACGGATCATGGAACAGCAGCTCACCGATCTTTCGGGCGGTGAGCGCCAGCGTGTCGCTATCGCCGCGTGTCTCTCGGATGAATCGGATCTCTACGTGCTCGACGAACCGTCGGCGCACCTCGATGTCGAACAACGGGTGCAGGCGACGACCGCCATCCGGCGGTATGCCGAAAATCATGATGCAACGGTGCTCGTGATCGACCACGACATCTACATGATCGATCTCCTTGCCGACCGGCTGATGGTCTTCGATGGCGAGCCAGCACAGCACGGCCACGCCTCGCCGGCCCAAGAAATGCGCGAGGGAATGAACGACTTCCTCGCGGATCTCGATATCACGTTCCGTCGTGACGAACGGACCAGCCGACCACGGATCAACAAGCCGGGAAGCCAGAAAGACAGCCAACAGAAGCGGTCGGGCGAATATTACTATTCGGCCTGAGCAACACGCAGTTTTTTGCCGCGAGACAACCGAACGCGACTGCCTATCGGACTAATCGGCTACACGAGCCACAGAGGTTCTCTTCTTTGACGTCGACCTCGCGGACGGTCGGTGAGAAACTCATCACACATTTCGAGTTATCACAGTGTTCGAGTCCGAGCGTATGGCCGATTTCGTGGACGACCTCTTTTCGGACGCGGTCGGCAAAGACCTCGCCAGCGGGCTTTGTTGAGATTCCGCCATCCGAGGACGTCTGGAGCCGATACGTCGAAATAACCGAACCGTTACCATTGAGATACGCGAGTCCAAAGACGTAGTTTCGGCGACGATAATAGAGATCCTGAGCGGTCACGCCGATGTTTTTGTCACCGGAGCCGACCCGACTGACGAGCTCAATAAAATCCTCTGCACGGTGTTGGTTCCTGTTTGGGTCGAACGCACCATCGGGGATTGACTGGGTATCGTGAACCGCTACATCACAGCCGTAAACCGACCGCAACCCAGCGGAGGCTTCCCGCTTTACCTGTGCGGGAACATCCCCGATCGGCACGATGTCGACTAGCATGAAGTTGGATATGGAGGGGCGGTTATTAAGTTTCACGCTGGGATTACGGCTTCGTCATGCGATTGTCAGACGGCCGTGAACCCCATCGTTCACAGCCCAGTAGCCGATGATCGCCAGCCGGTCGACCGACTGTATCTCGGTATGCTTTTTCGGTCGGCCTGCATTGAGGTCGCCAATGCAGGTAGATACGGTCGTCCTCGATATTGATGGGGTACTCGTTGACGTGAAAGACTCATATCGGCGTGCGGTCGTCGAATCAGTGCGCCGCGTCTACGGTGAGACGGTCGACCGCGACTCGCTGCAGGCGTTCAAAAACGCTGGAGGGTTCAACAACGACTGGCTCTTGACCGACGCCATCGCCCTCTACGTGCTCGGCAAGCGAGCCGGATTCGATGAGGACATCGAGACGTTTACCGCCCATATCGCCCAGCAGGGTGGAGGACTCGAAGCCACCGAAGCGGTGCTCGCGGCCGAGTTGCCGAACGCCGAGTTTGAGCGCGTTATCGATGAGTGGGACCCCGACCGACTGCGAGCCGTTTTTCAGGCGCTGTATCTCGGTGCGAACCTGTTTCGTTCGCTTGAAGGCAGCGAGCCACCCTTCGAGAGTGACGGGTACATTCATGACGAGCCTGTCTTAGCCGACACTGAGACGCTGGCTGCACTGACAGCGCAGTATTCGGTCGGTGTTGTGACCGGCCGACCGGCTGCCGAAGCCACGATTGCACTCGACCGGGTCGGCCTCTCGGTCGCCGACGAGCATCGGTTTACGATGGACAACTGGGAGCAGGGCAAGCCCCATCCGCACGCCCTCATGACGCTGGCCGATCGGTTCGACGCCGACTCGGTCGTCTTTGTCGGCGATACACTTGATGACGTTCAGACGGCTCTCAACGCGGATGCCGAGGACGCTGACTGCACCTACGACGGAATCGGCGTTCTCACTGGTGGGCTCACCGGTCAGGACGGTCGTGAAACATTCAATGCTGCAGGAGCAACCGCTGTCCTCGACTCCATCACCGACCTGCCAGCGTATCTTGAGGGACCGCCATGAGCCCGTTCCTCCGGTTTATGCTGCTCATGTTGGCCATCGACCTGGTTGGCTTCTTTTTCGCCGGCGTGCTTTTTCCCGCCAGCCGAACCGGCCAGCTGGTGATCGTGCTTCCGACACTGGCGATTTCGCCGGTGATCGCATTCGTCCGCGTCTACGGGACTGATATCGACGCGTTTACCAATCCATTCAACCGCTCGGAGTGACGTTCGAGTTATCCACTTTCTCCGCCGGCTCGCAGGTGTTGCTACCGGGACGGCTCGCCGGTCACGCAAGGCTTACCCGACGACAGTGCCGACAAAGAGCATGCGAATTGCACTCCTTGGCGGAACTGGAGACATTGGCGAAGGACTGGCCCTCCGGTGGGCACACGATACCGACCACGACATCATCATCGGCTCGCGCGATCCTGAAAAGGCCCGTGGGAAAGTCGAGGCGTACGAAGCCGAACTCGAGAGCCGCGGTGTCGAGGCCAAACTGACTGGCTTCGACAACGAAATGGCCGCCGACCGAGCCGACATCGTCGTGCTCGCAGTGCCGCCGTACCACGTCGCCGACACTGTTGAAGCGGTCGAAACCTCGCTCAGCGAGGGCGATATCCTTATTTCGCCGGCGACAGGGATGAAACGAGATGACGACGGCTTTCATTACCACCGTCCGGGAGCTGGAAGCGTGACACAGCTTGCGGTTGATTGCGCGCCTGACGGCGTCGCTGTCGTCGGCTGTTTCCACAATCTTGCGGCGGCTCGGCTCTCGAATCTCGATGCCGACCTCGGCATCGATACCCTGCTTGTCGGTGACGACGCGGACGCAAAAGCAACCGTCGGGACGCTCGCAGAAGAAATCGAGGGGCTACGTACGCTTGATGCGGGGAGTATTGCCAACGCGGCCGAAGTCGAGTCGATCACCCCGTTGTTGATCAATCTTGCCATGAACAACAGCGGACTCCACGATTTGGGTGTCCGATTCGAGTAACTGACGATCATGAGCCGGGCATCCGGTTCGACCAATGGCCATGAGCCGCTGCCAGCGGGTATTATACCGCCGACCTGAGTAGACGAACGTATGGCCGCACCACTGAATTACGGCCCTGTCTTATGACACTTGATCAGTTTCGACACCTCTCAAACCGGGCACTCACACCGTTTGTTTCGATCGCGAGCCGTCTCGGGCTCTCGGCAAACGCCATTAGTATTCTCGCATTCGGGCTGGCGGTGGTCGCCGGTGCGGTGTTGTACATCGCCGGCAGCGACCCGCGATGGTATTTTCTCGGCGGGCTGTTGGTCCTGCTCAACGGCTTTCTCGATATTCTCGACGGAGCGGTCGCCCGCGAGACCGAAACCGCCTCGAAAGCGGGTGACTTTCTCGACCACGTACTCGACCGGTATGCCGATGTCGTTATTCTCGGTGGACTGGCACTCGGCGTCGAGCGGTACGGACTCGGCTTGCTCGCGGTGACCGGCGTCCTCTTGACGGCGTACCTCGGAACGCAAGCCCAGGCTGTCGGCGCAGGCCGCATCTACGGCGGGCTGCTCGGGCGTGCAGATATCCTTGTACTGGTCGGCGCGGTGAGCTTTGCAGCGACATGGGTCGAGACGACGATTTACAGCTTCACCATTGTTGGACTCCTCTTGATTTTCTTTGCGGTCGTTAGCCATATCACCGCCCTCCAGCGGTGTGTCTGGACCTGGCAGAAACTGACGTAGGTTACTCGGACGTGCGGATATGTTTGTCCTCGTTGTCACCGCAGCCGTGTCTATAGAGTAGGCGGCTTCGTGTCTCTCGATCCTCGGGTGAATCGATTGTTTCGAGAGTGACACTCTCTCGAATTTGATACATATTGAGGTGCGTAAGCTCAGTGTCGTGTTCTTCGGCCCACGTCTCACAGCGGTACTCGGCAAGCAGTGCCGGTGAATCGTTTCGGTCGTTGAGCGCGGCTCGCCGCACGCTGTTCATGTAGAACCGCTCACGGTAGGTGCCGTACTGGTTTTGGAGCTGTTTGCCCGGTCTGTCCATTGTGAACGCACGCTCGTTGTACACATCAACCCGGTCGCCATCGGCTGTTTCTGCGAGGAAGACATAGTAACTATCAGTTGTTCGTGGTGTCGGGGCAAAGACACTCCAGGTCGGCTGAGAAATACTCAGGCTGTCGGCACCGGTTTCGATCTGGTCGGTGACTGCTGACTGCTTGATCGTCTCGCCGCCGACCGGGGCGTACATGCCCGCGCCGGCAACAAGGAGCGAGCCGACGAGAATCATCGATGCACCCAAAGAGAAACCGGATTTGACCTGCTGTGCTGTCGGTGTCTCACGCTGATAATACGGTACTGATTGTGCGAGACTGACCAGTGATTCTTCGAGCCTACGGAGTCGCGACCGGTTGAGGCCAATTGCAGCTGCGAACCGGCCCAGATCGTCCCAAAACTGCGCCTGCAAAAAGAGGGTGAGTCCCGCAATCGCGACGTAGGCAAACGCGCCAATCCGAACAGTCACAGCAAACGACGCGTGTCCTGCCATGAACAGGGCAACGAGAGCCATCCGTTTTCGACCTGCAAGGAAAATCAATAGCCACGAGCTAAACAGCAGGTAATACCAGCCAAGCCCGCCGTACTGCAACAGTGTCGGGAAGTTTCGCGTAAACTCACCGAGAAGGAAGGTGGTATCATCAAGCCCCATAATGAGTGGGGTTGCCTCCCCGCTGGTCCACAGCTCGTTTTCGGATTTGTGGTACCAGTTGAGAAAGTACATGTAGACGATTTGGCAGAGAATGAGCGCTGAGGCCACCGACGTAATCCGGGGTCGACTCAGCCGTGTTCGGTAAACCGCATCAATCGACCACCGTTCACCGAGTGGGAGGAACATCGCCCAGAACAACAGTAGCCGAAACAGGGTGTCGGCGTAGCTCAGAACGAACGGATTGTGGTGGTCAAGTGAGACGACGAACAGAAACGAGCAAATCGTCGCAATCCGTGTTTTGTACCCGACAAGCAGCTGGATGGCGAGCAATGCTCCAAGTGCAAAAAGGGCCGCAATAACCGTGGTGTTGGTTGTGAAATAAAACACTGAAAACGCGGTTTCGGCCGTTGCGTCCATCGCCAACGCTCGCGGGATCACGCCGTCTTCGGTATAGAAAAACGAGAAATTTCGCAGTCGCAAGACGATATCCGCCAGGATCAAGAGTGCAATCAGCACCCGAAATACAGCCAGTGTTCGGGTATCAATCGAAACGCTTGCTTTGAGGTTTGCCCAGAGTCGCCCGGCACCGACCGGCAGGCGGTGGCGGAGTTGGAGGTCCATCTGTCCCGAGACAGACAGTCACTGGATTAATTCATTTCGGTCGGCATGTCGTATTCTACCGGTCGTTGGTGATCGTATAGGATCGCTTACGGCGAGCAGAGCTCAACGAAATTTCGCAAGATCCGGAGGCCGGTCTCACCACTTTTTTCGGGGTGAAACTGCGTCCCAAAGATGGTGCCCGCCTCGTTGGCGATGACCGCCGGGAAGTTCACGCCGTAGTCACTGCTGGCGACGACCGCATTGGCATCGTCAGGGGCCGCGTAGTACGAGTGGACGAAGTAGGCGTATTCGCCATCAATACCATCGACAAGTGGGTGCTCACGTTCGACAGCGAGTTCGTTCCATCCCATGTGTGGAACCTTGCGGTCGACATCGAACCGAACGTTGGTACCGGGAATAAAATTCAGTCCATCAACGTCACCTTCGCCCGCGTGGGCTGACTCTTCGCTTGAGCCCAATAGCATCTGCATTCCCAGACAGATTCCGAAAATCGGCTGGTCTCTGTCGGCCGCGTCGGCGAGTGCTGCTCGGTAGGGGCCGGCATTGTCCATTCCTTCGCGGAACGCACCGACGCCGGGCAACACGATGCCGTCGGCAGCAGCGAATGTTGTTGGGTCGTCGGTGATCGTTACGGACGCGCCCGCCCGTTCGAGACCGCGGGTGACACTCCGAAGATTGCCAAGCCCATAATCAACGACAACGACCTCGGCAGTTGTTGTCTCTGGTGGGGTCGTGCTCATATGACACTCTCTGGGGGCAACCGTCAAGTGACTTTCCGTTGGGGCGACTGCGGCCCCACTGCAGGTCGATCCCGCGGGAATAAGCAGCCTTGATTACTCTTCGAGGATATCGAGATCGAACTGCTCGTTTTCGGTGACTGCGTTGAGTACGACGCTCGTGTTCGATTCGCGAATGTCGACATCGGTTAGCAGCTCTTTGATCTGCTCGTTCATTCCGTCGGTGTCAGTGAACTTGCCGACCGCAATGATATCGTAGTCGCCAGTGACCTCATAGACGCTGATCATCTGTTTTTGTTCGCGCAGGCGGTCGGTGATCTCCGGAAGCGCACTTCCTTCGACCTTGAGGTGGATAATCGCGGTTACGTCATAGCCCAGAGCGTCGTAATCGACGATCGGGGTATAGCCGTTGACGACCCCTTCGGCTTCGAGATCGCGAAGGTGATTCGAAACGGTTGTTACCGACACGTCAAGTTCCTCACCGAGGCTTCGCAAACTCGCTCGGCCGTTGCCGAGAAGTGCATTGATCAACTTGGCATCCAAGTTTTCGTACGTCATTACAGTTCACCACACACCGGGGGCATTAGAATTTTACGAATATCC
>SL_4KL_010_BRINEDRAFT_10001535_pt1 | contig 12762 bp, 8 predicted proteins | sample SodLak_010_BRINE_2_FD_10664 | JGI IMG/M metagenome (IMG submission 10664)
GAGTGGTTACACGTAGAGACAGTCGACACATCCAACCTCGCCACGAGACGAGTTGAGTTAGGTGAGGCAGACTGGTCGCTAATCCGTCTCGCTGAAATCCTCGAAGATCCGGTTCTGGTTTCGAACGACAAGCGATTGCTCGACGAGATCGAACGGCGTGGGATCGAACGAATCTGGGGCTCGAAGTTCCTCAAGCAGACCTTCGAATCTTGTGGGATTGATACGCAAGCGTACGATGATGGGCTTCAGTCCTACATACACGATGTTCACCTCCCTACGGTTGTGGTTGAAGAACTCCGCACAGCTGAAAAGAAGTAAATGAATTGAATTTTACAATCGGTATCTGAATGTCCTATCTTTCTGCAATAATTTTGAGGTAGATTGCTCCGAATACAATCAGTAACCCGATTAACCAACTGGATCCTATCCACCAAATATTCACGAAAGAGAGTCTACTTGCCGAAAAATTAGTGAGAGTATCAAGGTAGGCTGCCATCGGTACAACTACTGAGAGCATTATTGTGGCTACGTTCGCTCCAAGTGTTGTTTTGAGATCCTCCGGGTTTAGCCCCTCCAATTGTCTCTGAAGTCGATTTTGGGTACGCTCTAAGGTGTCAATCTGGTTTTTCACCTCACGTAGATTTTTTTCAGCTTCATCAAGCACACGTTGTTCTTGGGCGTTTAGTCCGGCGACATTCTCGCTTGGGGCCGGACTGTGATCAGAAGACGGAAAAATATCTATTTGACCCGGAGAAAAAAGAGCGGACGCTCCGCTCGTTTTTCCCATTAACACGTCCAATGTGGAACTGAGGTTTTCCAACGGATTTTGATCGACTAACTCGTCGTATTGATACGCCAGTAGCTCTCTGGTTTCTTGATCCAATTCATTAAGACTATATTCTTGCTTGTACTTCTGTATGAAGTCTTCCAAGCTGAGTGGTTCTTGAACCAACTCTTCTGCACTCACCTTGATATCGATGTCGTCATCCACTGACTCCACTTCATTACTGTACTCCAAGTCATCACCCCTCTCATCTTCCTTTCTTCGCGCTTTCTCAACTAATTCCTCAAATTCGTCGTCGTCATGCTCGTATCCCCTTCCCCGATACTGATCTGCAAACGAGAACACATTATCTAACAAAACCTCATCCTCGATCAGGCGCATCTTTTCCGCTAGTACTTCTCTATGATGTCGTTGTTCCGTGCTTTCCTCTAGATCGGCTTGAGATTCACGGTCATAATATTTGAGTAGCTCATCATACAATTCTGTTATATCGAGTTTTTCAATCGGTTTGGAGATCTCCTCGGGTACTTGATTTTCAATAAATTCCTCTACACGTTCTTCCGCAATCTCCCTGTAACGATCTTCTCGTAGTGATGTCAGTCGTTCTACAGTCTCGCGGTGATCGTCTCGTTGATTTTCGAGTCCTGCTAGCTCCTCTGCTACGCGGGCAAGTTCCTTTTTTGTCTGCCGTTTATCCGACTTGATTTGGACGTAGTTGTTAACGAGAAGAGCAGTGAGGATGGCTACAAAAACGCTGGCGGAGGCAGCAAGCGATCCGTAGAACGGGCCAGTCATCAAGTAGTGTTGTTCTTCAGGTTACTGTGAATATCTTTCCCTATTGCAGGTCACTGTACTCGATCCACTCGTTCGTGGGAGTTTCCATCAGTTCTCAGGATTCAGAGCTGTTCGGGCTTCGGACTCCAACGCACTCAGGGTCATATCTTGATCTGGATTGCAGGTGATTCTGACACCGCTTCTACCACTTCCACGCATGTCCTCTTTGAGTGCAACCGCATCACGTTCAATTCCGAGAGCATCCGCAATCTCTTCAGCGTCTAACGACTCCGTATCCACGTCGAACAAATCCACGTGGAACAGCGTTCTTTTCGTCCGGATCGCGATGCGACGCTTCCGACCTTTGTTGAAGGCGACGTAGTGTTTCTGCCCCCATTCAGGCCCGTTCAAGAACTCCAGCTCCTGCAACGCAGTTGTGACATCCTCCAGCAGATCGGCCGTTTGCTCATTGGAACGCTCGTTGAGGTGCCAGCTCTGGCCGTCCTCCTTCCACGGTTCCTCGGAAGTGTCCGGGCTCACGTCCGTCACGGTGTGTTCGGGGGTTGGGATCGTCTGCTCCGCGTCGAGATACAGCCGGTCGTCGTCCTTGAGGAGCTGAAACTCGATCACCGAGATGTCGATCGACCGGTCGCTGAGCCAGCGAAGAACGATATCCAACCGCTCACGGACGGATTCGCCGACGAAGACGATTCGCTGGTCTTGGTTGAGCGTGTAGTCCTCGTTGCAGAACTCGTCGAGTACCTCGGTGAACGTCTTCTCGTCTCCGTAGAGCGTTTTCCCCCACGACGTGGATTTGAACTTCTCGAACTGGTCACGAAGTTTGGAGTAATCCCAGTGCGAGGTGTAGGCGGCGTATTTGAGTCCCTGAAAATCGACTTTCGGTTTCAACGCGCCTCGTTTGAGTTCGATGGCGACGACGTTGGCATCTCGATCGATGGCAAGGAGGTCGATTCCGTCTCCGATTTGCTTGACCGAGACTTCTCGACCGATGAGCCGAAAATCCTCACCGAGAATGCTCTCCGGACTGTTGATGATCCACTCACGGAGATCGTCCTCCCGAAACCCCTCCTCTTTGAGCGAGACGGATTCCAGTGTAGAAACGTCCTCTTCGGAACCGACTCTGAGCATAATACTGAGATAGTCTCACAGGGACAGGATAGTCTTTTGGATGGGTGGTAGTTGCTCCCTTCGTTCGACAAAACCGAATCAGAAAATTTCAGAGTGGTTTGAATGATATTTGTGGCCGTCTGATCTAATTTGCTGAGCGAAACTCTTTGGTCAGATGGCGTGTTACTGTCTCCAAAATGGCTAATTCCTTCTCTAAATCAGAGCTTCTTGAGCAACTTCAAAAGATAGACGAATATGAATTCGAGAAGTTTGTGGCAGATCTCTGGAAAGAATATGATTGGAGTGCGCACGTAACTTCATCATCTGGAGATAAAGGAGTTGATATCATCGCTAAAAAGGCCCAACCCTTTCAGCAGAAGGTACTGATACAAGCGAAAAGATATTCGAATCAAAACAAGGTCGGAAGCCCTGAGATCCAACAATACGCTAGCTTATATGAACAAGAAGATGACGTTGATTCAGTTATTGTGGTGACTACCAGCTCCTTCTCTGCACAAGCACAACAACTGGCAGACTCATTGAGTGTGAAGCTGATCGATGGCCCGTCTCTTTGTCGGACAATAAATGACTTACCGTCAGAAAAAATAGTCTGGGACTATCTACAGAAGGTGAATCCATTTTCGGACGAGTGCCCTCTTTGTGGTCGGAATGAATCCTTCTCTAAAACGATCAGCGACAACCGATTCATCTATTCTTGTAAAGTGTGTGATAGAAAATGGGTGCCCGTTGGCTCAGCAGGCAAAGAACGCTACAAGCTAGAGGGAACCTCAAACAAATACTCAAAAACAGCAGACGAATGGAGATCAACCGAGAGTTAGTGTTATTCTGATGGTTCCTCCGGTGGAGCTGCGAATCGAGATGGAGGGCGTATCGTTCGGATTCACTGGGGACACTGTAGGGACTCACTTTGAAGTCCAGAATTGGTGGTGGTTGTGAGGCTTGCCAAGTGAAACGTCATGACTCATCAAAGGCAGTTCTACGTTAGTCAGTTGTTCAGCGAGCCTCCGAACTCTTTCTGGAACCCTTCGACGAGCCGCCCGAAACCGGATTGGAGGAAGAACTCGGCGTCCGATTTCGCTTCAAGGAGATGCTCTCGTCGCTTGTCGGAGTACTCCGTTCCCATCTCTTCGAGTTCGATCGCGAGTGCTTCGATCGTCTCCTCGTCCTCGAGTGAATCGTACGTCCTGAATACGTCTTTCAGTCCACGCTTGGCGGAATTCCTGACGCGACCGTCCTCGTTCGTCATCGCCTCTAACAGGAAGCCAGCTACCTCGTCGGTCTGTCCACGAACGTCCTCGACGTCGGCATTCATCGAACGATCGTCGTCCGCGATCGCGAAGATCAGCGCAATACCGGGTGTAAGCTGTTCTGCCACGCGGACGGTCGACTGTCGAACGTAGCCGTCGTCGCTCTCGGCGTAGAGGTCGGTCAACTCATCGAAGCACACCTCGAACAGCCGGATGCGTTCGTCGAGATCCATCTCCTTGATTGCGTCGACCACCTCGTTAACTCGATCCGAGTCCCCAGACTCGAGTGCATTCTCGAACTCGTTCCATCGGTCGTCCATGATGGATCGAACTAGCACGGTCACGGTCGGAAACAGTTCCGATTGAAGCTGGTTCACTGCGTTCGTGTCTAGCGATTCGGCAGAACTCGCTTGCTCAGTCTTCTAATGCTGAAGTCTTCTCAGGTGACGCTTTGAGCTTTTCAGCACTCACGTAACGTTGGTTGTACACGAAGGCAACCCGACTGTCGGAATCGTTTGCCGTTTTGTCGTTTCTGACCGGCTGCTTAAGCGTGAATCCGCGTTCGCCACCCAGAAACACGACTTTCTGTAGTTGCCCATATCGCTCTGATTCGTCCTTGCGTAGCCGTCCAACAGTTTCTCGTAACTCGTTGTACTGTGAGGCCGTCAACTCCCCGTTCTCGTGGGCCTGTTCGATACCGTCCGGGGTGAGTTCTACCCGGTCGACGCTCCCGGTAATGTACGGTACCTCCGTCTTGATCTCGTTCTTCCGGTAGAAGGCGAGGTACGCACTCGGTCTGAACGACCGACCGGGCTGACAAAAGTACATCCCATACTCGTTGTACTCTCCCCATGCTCGTCTCGCGGGAATGACCAGCACACGATCCTCTGTACCGCTCGTCAGTTCCGCATCATGGACGAACCGGATCAGCTCTCGAATCAGGAACGTCTCGCGTTCTGTCGGCGGACGCGTCTGCTCGGTACTGACCGACTCGTCTCGAGAAAGGAGCGCTTCGAGGGCAGAAACGAGCGTGTCGAAGCTGATCCAGACCACCTGCTCGTTGTCCATCGCCCGAACTGCCGTCGGCTCGTTCTCATCGGGGCTGAGGACGACGAGTAGCTTCTTCTTCGTTTCTTCGTCCTCGAGGGCTGTGAGATGGTTCTCTAACTGGCTTCGCGTCACCTCCCCGGGTCGGGTTTTAGTCTCGATAAACAGAGATACCGAACTGCGTATGACGGCATCAGGAACGGAATCCTCCGCGACGTACTGCGATTGAAACGTCACCACGGAGAGATCGGATTCGTCGAGTGCAGTCTCCAATATGTCCTCGACGAGCGACGTACCGAGATGCTCGAAGACAGAGAGAATCGTGCCTGTAACCTGATTCTCCTGTTGTGAGTAGGTCGAAAAGAGCGGATTCGTCATACCGGGGCTGACGAACCATCTCATCAAAAGTCATTGGGACAAGGGTTCCCGTCGACCTCTACGTTGGCTCTATGATGGTTCTGTTGAATCATATTAAGACTGATAAAACTAATATGCTGAATACAATGCGCGAGTCTTGCAGAAGATTGAACCGTAGATTGTATTTGACGAATCGCTCAGTACAGCGGACACACGCACCGTGATGAGGCAGAAATCTTCTGAAATTGATCAGAAAACGGTGTAGGACTTAGGGGATCTAATATTAGTACTACTGGGGTGGTGGGAGATCTGAATCATTGAGCATATCAACTAGTTTATTCCCGTCAATCAACTCAATTTCTTGACCGAAGTCTTTCGCCCATTCTTCGGCCGTCCTAGCAAATGAAGACGTTGTTACAACAATAATCCGGTCAGCATCACCTTTCGCAAGTGTACTGGACAGTTTCTGAAGTGTTTCTCGTCCAACCGTATTCCCCCGTTGATACTGCTTTGCTTGAATTGCTACCCGCGCATCTTCATTAGTTGCCCACACATCAATTCCCATGTCTGCAGTCTCGCTTGTGACTTCGGTCTCGTATCCTAACGATTCAAACAGAGCCCCAACAAGAAACTCAAATTCCTGCCATGAATATTTTTCAAAGTCATCATATTCCCACAATGAACTACCCATCTTCTCAATTCGTTTTTGGGTTGGCCGGAGCACATTTGGAAACCCCTCTTCAAGTGCAAGTGAGATGGAGTCACGCCATTCTTTTTCTGAGATGGAAGGGTGATTGGTGTCCACTTCTGAAAGAAAGTCGAGAATTTGTACGGTGTGAGAGATTATTTCATACCATACTTCTATATGTTCAGGATTTGTACCATCGTTGCTCAAATAGGTATCGACTATCTCTGTGAGAAATTCGTCGAATGGGAGGTTAGGATAGGCTTCTTTGTACTCCTCAACAGATTCGAATATAAAGTGTAGCTGCTCAATTTGTTCAGTAACTTCTTCGTAGTGATTTTTTGCATCCTCTATGTTTTCAAAATCGCTTGCATTCGGAATCGTGGGTAAATCTTCCTTGATAANACCGCCTAAATCCTCATCAAGATCATCAGCAATCGAGATTAAAGCGTCTCGCTTNTCTGGAGACTCTGATAACAATTCCAGTATATCATCCAGTTCTCTTTTTGCCNGTTTGACTTTGTATCTTGTTTGTGCATATTCTTCTTTTGCACGAATGGTCTTCTCAAACGTATCTGGCTTTGGTACGGAAAAATCCAATAAGCTACTGTCTTCAAAATCATCAATCTCCGCCAAAACAGATTCGTACATCTGTCGGACTGTCTCCCATTCATCCAACTCATTTAGTAATTGTTCGTACTCATTTTTGGCCTCCTCTGCATCATCAAATTCATCTGGATCAGGGACATCGAATTGCGATCCCACCAACTTTTCGGCTCGTTTACTAATACGCTCATACCTCTTTTCGAGAGGGTCTTTTGGTGGATTTCGGATCTTTTCTTCTAGGTAGTCGCATATCTCTTCAGCATTTGTTCCAGAGTGCGACGATCGGAACCGGAATTTCAATTTTATACCTTTGAAGAGTTTATCTCCTGATGGATCTTCCGCCACAAATTCAAAATCACCCGTAGACTGTAGGGTAATACTGCTTTTAGTGAGTCCATCATTGTACTCTATATCTTCGATGTCTTGGAACGAGAGGTAGAGGTTTTCGTATAGTTTCTCATTAGCATCTCCAGTCGCTAATTCACCATAGACTACAAATAAAATTCTTTTGTCAGTAATGGCACTCAGACATTTATCGCCCATCCGCATATCTAATGAATCATGGATAAATCGAACCCCCCACGAAGATTTGCCGAGATATTGTACGTCTTCCTCTTCTTCAAATAGATACCTGTCTAAATCCCATTCATCAAACGCTTCGTCTAATAATTTCTCGTCAAGATCTCCCCGAGCATTTTTTTGAGTTTCTTCCTTCTTCATTTTGTCTTCAGTTGATCAGGGGTGGTTTTGTATTTGCTGTATATGTCTAAGTGCATGGGGTCTAAAACCTATCAGAAGTGGAGCGTTTCAATAGAGCCTCTTTGATAGTTTACTGTTGATCTTGAGCTACGAATATCGATCCAATGGGAGATTACAGAGTCGTTGCTTTCTTTGTAATCTGCTGCTTCTCAACCGCTATCACATCTTTCTCTTCGAGACTACGGAGTGCTTCCTCGATCTCTTCCGTCGAAAGGTCGAGCGCCGCCTCCAATTCCGACCGATGTATCGAGTCGTCGATCACCTGCAACACTTCGAGTTCCCGGTAGACGCGTTCGCTGATCTCTGAGACGGTCTCGGCCAACGCAGTCGTGATATTGTACTCCTCCTCGAGATCGAACAGCGCCTCGTTGATGTACGAGACGAACAGCTCCTGCCCGAGGAGATCGATCTGTCGCTCCAGTTCGTCCTCGATGACGTCGAAATCGAGAGCCGTCTGCACCAGTGCGAACATATCCTCGATGTCATCCGTCCGTCCCGCGACCGCTTTGAAGAGGAAGATGTCCTCGGCACTCACGAGTTCGACCGACAACCGACCGGCGTCGAGATACCGTTCACTCCGCCGGCGCATTCCATCCGAGAGGACAAGTTTGTCGATTACCTGTTGGTTGAACACATCGATTCGACACCCATCTTCGTTTTCGAGAATTCGCTGGGCACCGAGTTCGTCGTACTCCTCCCCGGGATCTTTGACGATTTCGTATCCGTTTGCCAAGAGGACAGTCTGCAGCTGCTGGAGATCGTCGCCACCTGTGACAATGAGATCGATGTCTTTCGTGGTGTTCTTCAAATCTCGAAACGCCATCGCACCGCCACCAATCAGATAGACTGTCAGCGGAGTCTCGATCTGTGACCCGATCCGTTCTAGCTCCGATTCGATGTACTCGCTGTCGAATCGTGCTCTCATACAGCCACCTCGTACTCGTCTGCGAGTTCACGAAACTCGTTCCACGTGGGCAACCGGTCGGCTCGTTTCTCTCCCTTGGTGTCGAGGTACGAGAACAGATCGGAGACGACTGTGTCGACACCATAGGTTTCAGCGAGTGCCAGTGCTTCGTCTCGATCCACACCCTCGCTTATCAACAACAACAACAGGCAGTACGACCGGGTTCGGGTTCCGTCATCGATAACGAGCATATGACAACACAGCTCGGCTGCTGAAATGTCGCTTTTCGACTCTGAATAGAGGTAGTACCGTCGTTTGCGTGCCAGCAGGGGAATGTCGAACATCTGGAATCGTTCTGGCCCGGTGATGACGAACGCGTCCGACTCGATCACGTCGTTAGTCTGGACGAGGAACGCTTCGGGTGACTCCCAAAGGATCGTGTATGAGTCGACGTGATCTTCGACACGGGTACGATTCCGAAGATGGGAGAACTCCTGTGCCAGCGCGACCAACCCTTCGAACTCGTCGTTGACCACGTACTTCGCGTCGGATTTATACACTATCCCGCGATCCTGTAGTGGCGAAAGAGCCCTGTGAACCGTACTCCGATGGACGCCAACCAGATCCGCGAGATCAGTCGCTAAACGTGGGGAATCGAGATGATAGAGCACACGAAGCGTCGAACCGTCGAGTAGTTCGGGAAACGGAATGTGTGAATACTGCTGGACGAACGTATCGAACAGTTCGACAGCCTTTGCATCCGATCGTTGTACCCGCTTTGTCTTCCCAGACTGATAGGTATGGACAAGGCCTTTCCCTTCTACCCGCTCGACGAGTTCGGAAACGTAGTTCACGCTCTGATTGAGGTCGTCAGCGAGCTCGGAGATGGATGAGCCACTCTCGAGTGTCGCAATCACTCGGAGTTCCGCCTCAGTGTACACAGTGTTGCAATAGTACGAACCGAATATAAATAACTTCGTAGTTACGCAACGAAAGCACTATTCGAGTCGTTCAACGAGGACGGTCGAGCCATCGTCGAGATCATCAAGCGTCTCTTGGATCCGTCGTAGCTGTTCGTCGACTCCGTCCAGCAACTGCTCTGCGTCCGCAATCAGCTCACCGACCCGTTGGTCGCTCGGCGGCGTGTCGGATTCGATCGCAGATACGACGGCGGTTGTCGTCTTGTGGTCGGAATACTGCGCCTGAAGTTCCTCAGCGAGTTCGGCCAATCGCTCGTCGACCTCGAACGGACTCTCGGCTGCTTCAATAAGTCGCTCGACCTCCTCGACATCTGGCGGCTGAGAACTGGCGAGCATCGCCTGAACATCGTTCGTGATTGGATGGTTCGGATGCTCCGCTTCGAGCTGCCGAGACGCATTTTGAAGTTGTGACCAGCGGCTCGGTTCACCTCCCGTTCCTTCGAGGAGCCGACGGGCACTCGCAAACCGTTTCGTCTCCTGAATCACGGCGGGATCCACCAGATCGGCTTCGGAGAACGTATCGCCGTCCCACGCCGTTTCAAAGAGATCGTTTAATTCATCGATAGTTACGCCCTCGAACTCGACAGAGACACGATCAGCAGTCTCCTTAGTGCTCCCATCGTGAGCGAACAGCCACGTCACGAGGCTGGAGACGGCGTCTGATGGATCATCAGTTTCGGGTATGTCACCAGTGATGCGTTCGTACTGCTCTCGAACGGTCTGTCGTCGGTGAGCCGACGCCTCATCGAGAATCGTCTGCAGATGGTCGACACTCGGCACGGAGTCACTGTCGATGATCTGTTGCATCTCACCCGTGACCGCTGCACCGGGGTACAAACGCTGCATCTCGACTGTTCGGTTAGTGAACTGATCCCACAGCGAATCGTCGTGTTCGTTGGGATCAAACAGTTCCGTGGCTTGAATGAACCGCTCGGCCTGCGTCTCGATCTCGTCCGAGGTGAATGACTCGGTCTCGAGGGTCTCGCCACTGAATGCGGGTTCGAGTGCTTCTTCTAATGCATTCAAGGATGCATGCTCACCGAACTCACGTCGAACGCCTCTGATGGTGCGCTTGATCAACACGCTGTTGTCGTCAGCCCAGTCAGCCAACTCCGAGAGCCACGCATCCGGATCGCTACCTGACGGTGAGGCACCTGTAATGGTCTCGACTATCGAGCGAATCTGGTCTGGATCGATCCCCTCCAGTGACTCGAATCGGATTACGATGTCGGTTAGGTTCGTCTTGTTTCTGACAGCCCGCCCAATCGCTCCGGGATCGGTAATGTACTCATCATCACTTCGGAGCGCGATCTCGTTCGCCGTTGCGAGCGTAATAAGCAGCGCCGCGATAGATTCTCGTGGAGTTCCACGATACGTCCCACCACGCTGGATGGTCTGTGCCAGCAAATCCTCACCACGAAGCGACTGACGACTACCGTACTCGTCAAGGAACGCTCGACACCAGCCATCGGTGATCGCACGCGTGTCAGTATCGACGCCAAGCATAATTGCGTCCTCATCCGACAGGGGCCAGTCGTCGCCGCCTCGGAAGAACCGAGCCATCTGCTCTGCATCGCTAACTTCGGTGATTCCGCTCGTCAAGACGTAACGGCTCTGACCGAACACCGATTGCACTGTTTCGGTTATTGCCTGTGAGAACACATTTCCATAGCGACCTCTCGCACTACCCGTCCGAAGGTAAATGTCCGCCTCGTCGAGTTGCTCACGGGCTGACGACTCCAGATCCAGCTGTTCATCACGGTGATCCGACTCCAGATCCGGATAGGTCTCCGTTTCCTCGGAGAGGATCTCCTGCATCCCCATAACCTCGCGGAGACGCTCAACCAGCGATTTGGGGATCTCGACCGCCACGAGAACGTGTTCACCACCATCGCGGCTATCGTTGGTCGATTGCCACGCGTCTACCTGCTCGCCGACCGGCTCAGGACGATCCGCGAGCACACGAACCCGGACGGCGTCAAACTCCGGTGTCGGAGCACGCTCGATGGGATCAAGAACGGAGTACTCGAATCGAAGCGGAATGTTGCGTTCGTCTTCGAAATCGACCTCGTGACGACTTCCCGCCGAGAGGAGATGACTGCTTCCGTCCTGCAGATACGTTTGTAATTTGGCCGAAAGACGGTGTGAGGAGATCTGCTGAGCACGTGTCTTTGCCCGTGTGAGTATGTCCTCTTGGTCTTCGGAAACCAGCAGATACTCTGTTTCTCCGTGATCGTTCGTTTCCGTCAGTACGTATCTGTTCTCGACGAGTCCATACTCACGATGTTGGAATGCTGATTCAACGTCGGCGATGACCGTCTCTAACGAAGTGTCGGTCGAGTCGACCAATAGCCGAGCGACGTTCGCCGGCGTGGATGGGACAGCCGACCGTACTTGATTGAGAAGGTACAGTGCCTTCGCAACCCGAACGGGAGAAAGCCCGTCGTGCGTTTCGGCATCGTACGAGCTGTCGATCCGGTCGACCATCTCTTGTACCCACAGGGGAACGTACGTTGTCTCTTCGACCAACAGGTCGAACAGTTCGTCCCACGTGACGAGTGCGCCGACCGATTTGTCACCCCACTCAAAACGAGTAAACAGCGATCGAACGAGAATGAGGAGGGCTCGTCCCTGTACATACTCTTCTTCGGTTACTCGCCCCCGAGGCATCAACTGCTGTATCACTCGTCGCAAGAGTCCAAGATCATACTCTCGGAACGGATACGACTCGACTGCGTCCGGATCCGCGCCGTTGATGTCGGTGTATGTCTCAAGTGCCAGATCGTCCATCCTTTCGATAGCCGACCTGACCGACTCGCTTCCGGATCCGTCTTTTTGCAGCCACCGCTTTCTGACGATGATCTCGGTGTCTGCACCTTCAAGCGGTTCCTGCTCACCGTACCACGGTTGATCAGTAACGGGAGTGTCGTCGAACTCTCCGTGAATGTGCTCTATTGGATACTGACCCGTTCCGATGACTGGCGGATTCGGCCCGGTCGCCAAATCGGTGAGCGCGCTCATCGTTTCTTGGAACTCTCTGTATCGGTGTCTCCCATCTCCGATGAACAACGCCACCTCGTCGAGCCCGAGTAACAGCTCTGTGGTCGTGGTTTCGGTGCTCAGAGACGTTTGGGCTGATTCCACTCGCTCTACGAGTTCCTCGGCCTCGAACTCGTCTGGATCGACTTCTTCGATAGCAGCATCAATAGAGCGTTTGACGTCATCCGGAGTGTCGTATGGCGACGCATCCAGTGTTGGAACAGCTTCGTAGAGCCAACTCCGGAGCGACGCTCGCTCTTCGTGTACCGCCTCGAACGTTTGACCGTCGTGTTCAAGCTCTTGCAGCTTTTCCCAACAGTCCCCGTGATTCATATCGAGCTGCCACGCCCACTCAAGTAGCCAATTGGGATCCGTGGGGTAGCCGAGTTCTCGTCCAATAGCCTCGTAGATGAGGTATGGGAGCGGTGGTT